>Ga0193951_1000842_pt1 | contig 13732 bp, 11 predicted proteins | sample BB_2_MG_FD_140370 | JGI IMG/M metagenome (GOLD analysis project Ga0193951, IMG submission 140370) | Microbial mat bacterial communities from the Broadkill River, Lewes, Delaware, United States - BB_2_MG | ecosystem: Environmental > Aquatic > Freshwater > River > Microbial mats | place: USA... | reverse complement strand
GTTTCATTAGGTCCCAATACGCGCGGAAGGGTTGCAAGCACCATTAATGGATTACGCACAGGAACCGTCTTTTCAGCTTCGCCATAGGCTCCATTGGCAGATGCTACTACCATGGTACGAACCGAACCAACATAACGCGGCATCATAAAGGTATGTGTCTGGCTATCGTTTTTATCCAGCTTAAATGGCCCAAAGAATTTCACCATCGGCTTAAAACGGTTGGCTTTTTTACCACCTTTCTTACCTGCATTTTCACCATCACCACCAATACTAAAGATCTGCTCAATCTTTCCACCGTAGGCCCCAATTACGTCATCGTATAAATCCCAACTTTTCACCCCCAAAGCTTCGCGGGCAAAGAAATGATGCCATGGCGTTGGTGTTTTAAATCGTGTTAAGTCTAACAACCCATCTTCCACTACGGCCAAGGTATAGGTCATTGGTCGTCCATCTTTCTCTTTCACTTTGATGCTTACTTCCTTTTCAGGTCGAAGTTCATCAGACATCTTAATTATCGGATGAAGATGCGATTGAGGATCTTCAGCTAATATTGGAATAACACCATACATACGTATTGGTAGATTATTCACCGTTTGCGCATGTGGCTGTAGTAGCGTCATGTGTACATAGGCATTGGGTGTCATCTCCGGTGTTACTTCAAAGCTAAACTTGTTTTCACCCTTCTTAGGCTCAACCCACCAGCTTTTAAGCACTTTATTTCCATTTTCGATACTAACAAGAGCACGCCCCTCGCCCGATGCTGGAAAACTAATAGTGGCCTGCTCACCTACTTTATACTTCTCTTTGTTGGCACTAAAAGATAACATGCTTGCCGATGATGGATCATCACCTCGACTTTTACCAGCCCAACCCGGCCAATCAACGTAAACGGCTTGCCCTGTAGCATGCCCATTGGTATTATCTACCACACGAATCAGGTAGCGCCCCCACTCAGGATAATCTACTTTAAACTTAAATTGTCCTGCGCCATTTGTAGTATTTAACTTACCACTGGCCACAATATTTTGATGACGGGTACCAACATAACTGGCCAAATCATCGGCCGATGACTCCCACCACCAGCGCCAATTCACTTTATACACGTAATAAGACAGGTTGCGTACACTTACGGGTTCACCTTTGGGCGATAGAGTAGCCACCTTTACCACATGCATGGTATCGGTCAACAGCATACCTCGTTGGTCACCCTTAGGCGCTTTTACACCAACAAAAACAGGATAAGGCGCATAAGGAACCGAGAAACGATCAACGCTAAAATCGCCGCCTTCTTCGAACACACGTGTGAAAAATGAAGCTTTTAACATACCAGGTGCAGCATCTCTCACATCAATTTCGGCATTAACCTTGGCTTTTCCATTCTCATCCAAACGACCATCAAATACAATGCTTTCTTCTGAGTCGAAACGACGTGATGGATCATCGAAATAATAATCGCTGTATTTTTTAAAACTTGTTCGACTCTGATTAAGTGTTACACTCACCTCAGCTTTTAGTCCGCGTGCAGTAGCACCATGTAACCAATGAACGGCCATCTCACTTTCGGCACTTTCATCTGGCATCAATAGCTTTGTGTTAAAATCTAGCTTAATTTTTAGTCGATTGGGTTTAATGGTTTCAACGCGCATGCCTTTTTCAAAGGTGCTACCACCAACTTTAATACGAGCACGCCACAAACCTGTTGGTGCATCGCTACTAGTTTGGGTTTTAAACACATAAATATTGCTGTCACTCAAACGCGTTACCTGACGGTTAATTGTTTGCCCGTGTGGATTAAGCCACTCAAATACAATCGGGTGATCATTAGGCAATTGCTCTCCTTTGTTTTCAAGGATAAAAGATACAAATAGTGTATCTCCAGGGCGCCAAACACCACGCTCACCATAGATAAAACCCTTCATGCCTTTTTGCACTACTTGACCACCTACATCAAATCGACTTAAAGACAATGAACTGCCGTCATCGAGTCGTAAATAGCCCCGCTGCTCATTATGCTTCGCAATAAGTAAAAAAGGCTTTTGAGACACCGGAATACGTGCTAAGCCTTGAGCATCGGTACGTGTTTTACCTACCACTTGATTTTGATAGTTTAGGACTTCCACCTCGATACTACCAAGTGGCTGCGTTGTAAGTAAATCTGTTACGGCAACAACTACCTCTTTATCGGTTCCTTGTTTAGCAATAATACCAATGTCAGACGCCAAAATATTCCGTCCAACCACTTTATCATTAAAATAGGATTCAGAACATGGATCATCACGTTCTCTCCAGTTGTAATTGTAGTAATCATATTGGTCCCAGTAGGTATTGTAATAACTCTCTGCCTGATCCCAATACGCAATGTCGGCCTCTGTAATGCCATCTTCTTCCTCTCCTTGCTCCTCACTAGTTTCGTCTCCACAAGGATAAATACTATCGGTTTTTCGAATGTTTAATTCAATACGATAAATCGCCCCTTGCTCAGGTGTTATCAAATCAGCTAAATTAAGCGAGAAAGTATTCCATTGGGTAAGATCCAGAGAACGGTCATTATCTAAACGTATGGATTTTTTAAAGACCAATCGGCCCGCACGCCTCAACTGGTTACTCCCATCCAGTCGGTTGACTTGAAGAAAGTGAGCGACATTGTTCTCATAAATCTTGATTATACGGACTTGAACGCTCTTTAAACTAACAGCCTTAAATGGAAAAGTAAGCCCACTTGAAGTTGGCAATATACTGCCTTTACCTATTAAGAGCACTTCAGGCTTAGGTGTTTCAAACACCATATCATAGTTCACTTCAGCTTTATGGCTATAACCTAATATATTTTTTATCCCCTCGGATATCGTCACCTTATGTGAGCCTGTTAAACGATAGGATGGATATACTTTAACTCTATTCCGTTCAATGGAATAACGTAGTCTTGAGGCGTCACTAATGTTAATAAGCCCATTTATATTTTGTCGCTCATCTAAAGGATCAGAGAAAACAATAAGTACATGTTGATCGGGATGCATCACCACACGTGCGTCGGTTACCTTAAAATCGGTAAGCGATGGCACCTCAACATCTTCTTTGTCAACTTTATCAACACCTAGTGATTGACCATCATACTCGAGAACCAGAACACTTCCCTTTTCACCGCGTTTGACACCGTTTACAGTAAAAGTATGTTGCTTTTCACTGCTTTCATGCGTCCACTCAATTTCTAATGCTGTGCTATTTTGAGATGCTTTTACAATCTTCTCCACCTCAAGGTTATCAATATAGTCAGCTGTAACAATTCGTCCTTGATAAATATTCAATTTCAGATCATCAGCTGTTTCGGGTTCTAAACCCAAGGGCTGAATACGGAAATTTTGCTCAATGGTAGAGAATCCAAAAAGAAAAGGCTCTTCTTCATCCTCAAATAATTCAGGCAAATCAACTTCTACACTATACTGCGTACCAGAAGGCATGCGCCCCTCAGGAACAAACTGTAAAGTTTGTGCGTCTAACCATTCAAGTTTACCATCGAGCGATGGCTTAAGTTCTAACAAACCCTTTTCGGCCGTTTGTCCAGCAACAATACCTGTTACTTTATCAGAAAACTGTATCTGAATACTGGCTTCATTGGAAACAATTCCAGATGTAAAGGCAGTTACTTTTGTGTTAAAGCCTACTTCTTTAGCGGCTTCTGACGATTTACTTTTACAAGAATGCAATAGTGATATGCCCACAAAGAATGTGGCATAGAGCAAGATTTGTTTAAACATAATGAGTAGGTAATAATTAATTTGCCTTAAAGGTAAAGAAAAGACCTTAGCTACTACCCCTTCGTTCCTAGGTTTTTAAAAAAATTAACCTTAGCAACTTCTATTTCAGCTCTCGGTTGCTTAAATTGAGAATAATTATCAAAAGCCATTCTTATTTGTCAGGCTAAGAACAATATCTAACGTACCTTTACATCGGATGGATAATATTATTCAATATTATATAACCAATGACTTTCCATTCGCAACGAATCAGAATTCTAAAAGATGAATTGCCCTATGGAAAACAAAATATCATCCCTTACTTGTCAAAACTGTGGCATATGCTGTCGCGATTTTCCTTTTGTTGAGCTTAATGAAGATGAAATAATTGCATTAGAGCAATTTACAAAGCTTGATCGCCAAGCCTTTACCAATCCCATGGGCCCAAGTTATGCCGATGGTTACTTCTTAAAATCCAAAGAAAATGGTGATTGCCTATTTCTAAAGGTTGATAAGGGTTTTTTCTCCTGCGGTGTTTATGAAGCACGGGCTGGTATTTGCCGTAACTATCCCGTTAATGAGCACCATTGGAAGTGGTGCAATGAAAATAGAGTGAAGTAAGTACGTTTCTTAAGGTGCCTCAATTGGCCAATTAACTTGTTTATTCGATGATGTCGTTTACGTTATGAATCGATTGGTACACCATAACTACTTCGCACGGCGCTTCAACTCAACATTTTCTCCTTTTATCTGATAAGCCACCACCTTGCCATCCGCATTGTAGTATTTTTCCATTTTCACACCTTCCTTAGATAGAAAATTCATCACCTTTACGCCACGCTCAACTAAGGCCAGTGATAAAGTGGGTGCTTGTTGGTCATCTTCAATTTTGCGATAGATTGCCACCAGCTCCTGACGCAGCAAATTATTCGTCATGTATTGAGGCATCATCACATTAAGACCGTGTTCGTAGGCATTAATTCGCTTCACTTTTAGCGACTCAACATGGCCCAAACTGGCCAAGTATTGTTTGGTTTCTCCAGGCTTATCTTCTATTGATATAGCATTGAGTTCCATTGGGTCTTTAGCCAGCTTTAATAAACTGTCTTTTGATGGCTTTTTTTGGGATGACAAACCTTCTTCTAAAATCTTACGTCCGACCACCTCATCCACTCTCACTGCTTGCTTCGTAAGATTATCATCAGCAACAAGTGGATTATCTTCTTTATTACCCTGAAGAAGCCACCCTAAAGACAACAAAGTTATTATACAGATAGAAGCTATAGATCTATTTATTGTCAACTGCTTAAACAATGGCAATAACGCATACCTTCGTAGCTTACTTTTGTGCGGATACTCAAGTTCTTCTGTCTTTAAATTAAGCTCCGCATAGGCATTTAAATCATGTTTTCGCTTTTCCTCATTGGGCTCCAATGAAACCAGCTCGGCTTCTTCCTCTTTATTTAGGCCAAGCTCATGGTGTTTAATAAGAAGATAATCCTTTGCATTCATGCCACACACATCAGAAGGATGTTTCTTCAACTGCTCTTTATTGGCAAAAGCATACGCCTCACTAGCTACGCTCAATGTCAAATTCACATCGGTTTCCATGTCAAGCTCTAGCTCAGGGTGCTGATCTACGAATTGAAGCAAGCGCACCTTATCCTGATCGGAAATTGTTCCTTCAAGATAATCGAGCATAAACACCTCATAATTATGTATATCAATTCTATCCATTATACTAATACTTCAACTTTACCAATGTAAGCTTTCAAATATTTTCGCGCCCTAAAGATATAGACTTTTACCTGAGCTTCACTTAAATTAGTCATCTCTCCAATTTCTTTATACGAATAACCTTCATAATCGCGCATCATCACCACCATACGTTGGATTTCAGGAAGACGATCTACCGCCTCGTGTAATACTTCATTTAGATCAGTATATCCTTCACTATGTGAGTGGTTTTTAAAATCAACATCATCCCATTGAGCTTGTTTCTTTTCACGTCGTGTTAGGTCAATAAGTGTATGATAAGCTGTTGAGAAAAGATAACTTTTTACCTTCTTAAAATTCACCTCCGCATGCTTCTTCCACAATTTCTCATAGGTATCCTGAATAATATCTTTCGCTTTATCCTCATCCTTAATATTCTTAAGAACAAAGCGATAAACACCATCAGAAAACTGATTTACGGCTTGGTTAAATTCTTCTACAGTCATAAAAATTGTCTAAAGACATGGGTAAGACGCACACCTATCTTCATATGTTACAAACTATTTCTTCGCAATATCTATTTAAATCACATTTATTTGATTTTAAACCGATTAAACCCAAAATATGAAATATAACTCACCCAGAAAGCATCAACCCTAGATAATTCAGGACCTCTTTTGCAGTCATTTAAAAAGCGATGTATGTTAGCTTGCTCGCCTTCTGCATCTATCTCTACCCGACCATCTGGCAGATTTTGTACATAACCCTTAATGTTGTTTGCCTTTGCTTCATTGGCCACAAAATAACGAAACCCAACGCCCTGAACTCGGCCTCCGACAATAACTCTAACACGTTTCATATGTTTCCATTTCGTTTTTCTACCCTTTAAATGTATGAAAGGATTAAGGATAAGGAAAGGGATAAGGCACATTAAAATTGTTTTTGACTAACTTTGCAGGCCTAACATATGCATTACTATGGAATTATTACAAACAAGTTATTTTGCTCTTTTTGTTATTATATGCCTGGGCTTTATCATTGGAAACATCAAAATAAAAGGTGTTTCACTTGACATCTCTGCCATTATCTTTGTGGCACTGGTCTTCGGCCATTTTGGCGTTGTCATGCCAAGTATTCTTGAAAAAATCGGACTCATTCTATTTATTTATACCATCGGTGTTCAAGCTGGACCCGGCTTCTTCGATTCTTTTCAAAAAAACGGACGAAACTTAGCATTATTGGCTACAGTTGTCATTATATCAGCATCTGCAATGGCCTTTGTTTTGTACCATGCCTTTGATCTGGATATGCCTATTGTTACAGGTCTACTTACCGGTGCTTTAACAAGTACACCCGGTTTAGCAGCAGCCATTGAAACCACTAACTCTCCTCTTGTGTCTATTGGTTATGGCGTGGCCTACCCTTTTGGTGTAATTGGAGTTATACTATTTGCCAAGTTCTACCCTAAGTTCATTAAAGCAGATATCAAAAAAGCTGAATTGGACTACGAAACAAAAGCAGAAGCGGGATTTCCTGAAATAAAACATCGCAGCCTTAAGGTTGAAAATGATAATGTGATTGGAAAAACAATAGGCCAATTACGGGTACGCTCAATGACACAAGCCGTGATCTCGCGCGTGATGCACCAAGGCCATACCACCACACCCAACACCAAAACGGTACTTGAAAAAGGTGACTTAGTAAGGGCCGTTGGTACGGATGATGCTCTTGAAAAAGTGATCTTATTGATTGGCTCTGAAACCAATGAAGAAATTCCATTGGATGCAGGGTATGAAGTGCAATCTATACTTGTGACCAATACCGAAGCCGTTAATAAATCACTTAGCGTGTTTAACCTATGGACTAATTACCAAGCTACTGTTACCCGTATCCGACGAAGTGGCATTGACATTACGCCAACACCTTCGTTACGCCTGCAAATGGGTGATAAAGTAATGGTCGCTTGTAGTCGTGAGAACATGAAACAGGTGATTCGTATCTTCGGTAATAATGACAAAAAGCTGTCCGATACAGATTTTTTCCCAGTGGCAGCAGGTATTGTTCTTGGTGTACTGTTTGGCAAAATGTCCTTATCCTTTGGCGGCTCGTTCTCTTTTAGCCTTGGTTTAACAGGTGGTGTCTTGGCCGTAGCGATGATTCTAAGCCGTATTGGGCGAACTGGCCCTGTTATTTGGAGTATGTCGGGTGCAGCCAACAACCTCCTTCGCCAACTCGGTTTAATGCTGTTTTTGGCCTCTGTAGGCTCTAAAGCTGGTGCCACTTTAGTAGATACATATAACGATTATGGCGTTCAGCTGTTTGTTGTTGGTGGTATACTCACTCTATTTCCAATGCTGATGGCAGTTGTGGCTGCTTACTTTATGAAATCGTTAAACATACTTACTTTACTTGGAACCATTACCGGATCAATGACCAGTACACCTGGACTTGCAGCTGTGGATAGTATGACGGATAGCAATGCTGCTGCTATTGCTTATGCAACAGTTTATCCAGTAGCCATGGTATTGTTGGTTATTTGTGTTCAAATTCTTAGCATCATTTAATTCCTTACAAATTCCTTAATCAAAAGGCTTTGTATTTTGTTATACCTTTAATCACGAACTGGATTAACAGAATTCAAAACTAAAAAAACATGGGAATTAGAACACTGAAAATGATGCTTGTAGTTGCCTTGATGCTTGTGGCATCAAGTATTGTGGCACAAAATCGAACGAGCTCAAGCGGCACCGTTCAACAGACTTATAAAATTGAAGAACCAAATAAAAAGAGAAGCACTGCTAATGAACCAAGAATTGAATTAACACCTATTTCTGGTTATTCGCTTAATGGCCATGTTAATTTGTATCGCGCTAAATTTAAAATGGAGAATGCAGCTCACTACGGCGGCATTATATCCCTTGAGCTGGCGCCAGGAACGATGGGCGAGTTTTCTTATACACGCTCTAAAACAACGGCCAGATACGACGAGTTTTTAACTGGCAATCGTACAGATTACGATATGGCCATCGACTACTTCCATTTGGGCAGTGTAAAAGAGCTTTCTGATGGGCCTGTTGTGCCTTTTGGCATGATGTCAGCAGGTATCACTTGGTTCAACATGACCTCCCATGGCGTCTCCGATCATGTCTCTTTTTCAGCTGCTTTAGGTGGTGGTGTTAAATTCTTCTTTAGCGATCGAATTGGTATTCGACTGCAAGGTCGCTTATTACTGCCTATGTACTTCTCTGGCGGTGGATTATTTGTTGGAATAGGATCAGGTGGAACAAGCAGTGGTGTAAGCGTCAGCACAGGTGTATTAGCCGTGCAAGGTGATTTCTCTGGCGGATTAATTATACGCTTATAATTATTTTGCGATAATGTAACAAAAAAGCTGCCTTTGGGCAGCTTTTTGTAATGGATTCAATATGCTATCTTTTGTGTAAACCACACTCCTTGGTATCTGGATTCTCCCACCACCAACGACCGGCTCTTACATCTTCACCGTCCTCAATGGCACGTGTACAAGGCTGGCAACCAATACTAGGAAATCCTTTATCATGTAAAGTATTATAAGGTATCCCTTTATCGTTGATATATGCCCACACTTGATCTTCAGTCCAGTCCACTAATGGATTTATTTTAATCAAGTTATTATTTGCATCCCACTCCACTATATTCACATCAGTTCGCGTTACCGATTGGGCTGAACGAAGACCACAAATCCAAACATCTAAGCCTTTAAAGGCACGCTGTAAAGGTTCTATCTTACGATTAAAACAGCACTCTTTTCTGTTCTCAACACTTTCAAAAAAAAGATTAATGCCTTTTGCGTTAACCATCTTCTGCACTTTTTTCTTCTTCGGAAAAAAGATCTCCAAGTTCTTTTTGTACTTGCGTGATGTGCGATCAATCAAATCATAAGTTTCAGGAAATAGACGACCCGTATCTAGAGTGAAGATGGTTGTATCAGGATTGATGCCAATAACCATTTCTGTTAACACCTGGTCTTCAGCCCCAAGACTTGAAGCCAATCCAATTTTATTACCATAGCGTTCTATAAAGAAGCGCAATATTTCTTGAGGGGTTGATGAAGCAAACTGTTCATTCAACTGTTTGATTTCTTCTGCTTGCATAATCCAATGTTTTGTGCAAATATAATAATATAGAAATTAGAGGAAAGTGATTGGTAGATCGGAAAAAAACAATGCCTGATTACAACAAAGTATAACCAAGCATCATAATATGAAATACTAAATGTCTTATCCGAAACAAACCCCCATACTCCTTCCTTGATCTATCAGGTAATGATCTGGGTTGACTAAACGTAACTTCCCACCTACTTCTTCAAGAGGAACCGAAGTAATGACATCATTTTTTAGAGATACCATCGTTCCATACTCGCCCCTATGGATCAGTTCGGCAGCATGAGCGCCATATCGCGTTGCTAATATGCGATCTTGAGGGCTTGGCGTACCTCCTCGCTGAATATAACCCAGAATGGTTTCTCGCGTTTCCATGCCTGTCATTTTTTGGATCTTCTTTCCGATGTAACTGGCCGCCGATTTTTTCTTTGGTCGCTCGATACCTTCTGCCACCACAACAATTGAATAGGGCTTTCCTATTTGGCTACGCTCCATAAGACAGTTACACACATTATCCAAGCTAAAATCTAACTCTGGCAATAAAATAACATCACCTCCACCAGCTATACCAGAGTGCAAAGTAATCCAGCCGGCATGGTGCCCCATCAGCTCTATCACCATTACCCGCTTATGGGAGTTGGCAGTTGTATGCAGGCGGTCAATGGCCTCTGTTGCAATATTTACAGCTGAATCAAAACCAAAAGTAACATCAGTTCCAAACACATCATTATCTATCGTCTTAGGAATACCGATTACGTTAAGTCCTTCCTTAGCTAATAAATTAGCTGTTTTCTGTGTGCCATTACCTCCGATACAAACAAGCGCATCTAAACCTAGTTTATCGAAGTTTTCTTTTATTATTTGTGGTTTATTTTCTGTTTCTCCTTCTTCCACTTTAAAGGGCTTAAAACGGGAAGTACCCAAAATAGTACCCCCAACAGTTATGATACCTGATAGGGCCTTTTCTTCCATTGGAGTTGCTTCCATATTCATCAAGCCACTAAAACCATTGGCAATACCAACGACTTCCATACCATATTTTACAATAGCCGTTTTGCCCACTCCACGGATCGCTGCGTTAATACCTGGGCAATCGCCACCAGCCGATAAAATTCCAATTCTTTTTTTCCCGTTTCCCATAATTTAAAGCGTTTATCAGTCACGTAAATTACTCCTTTTTACTAAAAAAACCAGTCCCTCCTGCATATTGTTCACTCTACTCATGAAAAACCAATAATGGTATATCAGTATGAAACAATATCTTACGGGTAATACTTGGGTGTAATATTTTTGATATCATATTTCGTTTTCGCCGTGTCATGGCAATAAGCTCAATATTATTATCCAGAATATAGGTGTCCAATGATTCAATAAACTCATCTCCAGTTATAAAACCAAACTCGATTTGATGGTTCCGATAGGTCTGACGGCAATATAATCGCATCTCTTCTAGGCGTTTCTTATCCCAACTATCTGGCTTCACAGCTTTAAAATGAACGGCATATATTTTGGTTTGAAAAGGCGCAATTAAACGTATTAACTTATGAAATGAGCGGTAATCGGTATCACTAAAATCCGATACGAAAAGCACATGACTGATCCTATTAACATCAACTTGTGAATTAGCGGGAACAGCCAACACTGGCACTTTAGCATTTTTAATGACGTCACTTGTTACGCTGCCTAGGAGTTCTTTTATGGTCTCTCCTTTGCTACGCGTTCCCATAACGATCACATCAGGCTCTTCTTGCTTACTAATGTCCACCAATACGTCCTCTGGATAGCCCTTTTCTATCCGCGTTAAAAGTTTGATTTTATTCCTTTCCTCGATACTTAAACGGTGGTCTAAATCAACTTTAAATTGCATCAACTCAGCTTCCATTTTTTGCTCATCAGCCTTTGCTTTATCATTTTCTTCAATGGGAGAATGACAACTAACCAAGGTAATAATAGCCCTCATCTTCTGACTGAGTTTTAAGGCGTAGTTGACGGCATTAATGGTGTAATCGGAAAAATTAATTGCTACAAAAATGCGTACCATCGTCTTCTGTTTTATGTGAGTGTTTACCCAAGTTACAAAAAAGATGGAGATATAAAAACAAAAAAAGCCGGCATATATGCCGGCTTTATCATCTCTATATAAGAATATTATATAATTAACATGGCATCACCAAAGGTACCAAAACGGTACTTTTCTTTAACGGCGATTTCATAGGCTTCCATCATAAAATCATAACCCCCAAAGGCCGCACCCATCATCATCAATGTTGATAAAGGCAAGTGAAAGTTAGTTATCATGGCATTGGCCACCTGAAACTCATAAGGTGGGAAGATAAATTTATTGGTCCACCCTTCAAATGGCTTAACATGGCCATAAGTAGAGACCGAACTTTCGAGGGTTCGCATTACAGTCGTTCCCACCGCACAAATGCGCTTTTTCTTATCCTTACCAGCATTAATAATATTCGTCGCTTCTTCATTAATAAAGATCTGCTCCGAATCCATTTTATGCTTGGTTAAATCCTCCACGTCAACTTGGCGGAAATTACCCAATCCAACGTGTAAAGTCACCTCAGCAAAGTCAGTTCCTTTAATCTCAAGGCGTTTCATTAACTGACGGCTAAAATGCATACCAGCTGTTGGCGCAGCAACAGCACCTTCATGTTTAGCATATATGGTTTGGTAGCGCTCTCTATCTTCAGGCACTACTTCTCGTTCAATCATTTTAGGCAGTGGCGTTTCACCTAAGCCATACAAGGTCTCTTTAAACTCTTCGTAAGAACCATCATACAAAAAGCGAAGTGTACGACCACGCGATGTGGTATTATCAATCACCTCGGCCACCAAAGTATCGTCATCACCAAAATACAATTTGTTGCCAATTCGTATTTTACGTGCTGGATCAACTAACACATCCCAAAGGCGTTGTTCACGATTCAATTCGCGCAATAAGAATACTTCAATTTCAGCACCAGTTTTTTCTTTATTACCATATAACCTTGCAGGAAATACTTTGGTATTATTAAAAACCATAACATCTTCGTTATCAAAATAGTCGATAACATCTTTAAAGATCTTATGCTCAACTTTTTTGGTCTGACGGTTTAATACCATTAATCTCGACTCATCACGATTTTCTGCAGGATGTAAAGCAATTAATTCTTCCGGTAGTTTATACTTAAACCTTGATAACTTCATATATTCTTATTTTATATTTCAGTATAATAAGACGCATTAATAAAGAAAATCACCCTACACAGGGCGTGTACGGTGACATGACTTATTTTACGATTATTATATTTCCCAATTAATGAATGATTTAGTCCACTTAGGCCTACCTTATACGTGGCTTTTATTCTTTTGTTGCAAAAGTAATCAGATTTTTCTCAAATTCCTCAATTGAAATGGCATCTGATAGTTTATATTCGCCAATTCGTGTACGAGCCAATCCTGTTAAATAGCCACCGGAACCTAATTCGGTACCAATATCTCTGGCCAAAGAACGTATATACGTTCCCTTGCCACAAGTCACGTCCACTTTAAGATCTTGTCCGCTCCATTCCAAAAGCTTGATGGCTGAAATAGAAATTAAACGTGCTTTCAACTCTACTTCTTCCCCTTTTCGTGCAAGTTCATAGGCTTTACGTCCGTTTACTTTAAGTGCCGAAAAAACAGGTGGCATTTGCTGTATATCACCAGTAAACTTGAGTAGTGCAGCATCCACCATGGCTTGGGTGATGTGCTTCCATTCAAAAAGCTGATCGGGCTCTGTTTCGCGATCAAGCGACGGTGTAGTCGCTCCTAAGCCAATATCGGCAAGGTATTGCTTCTCCATGCCCATGTATTGCTCTATCTGCTTGGTTGCTTTTCCTGTACAAACAATTACCAAACCAGTTGCCAGTGGGTCGAGTGTTCCCGCGTGCCCCACTTTTATCTTTTTAATGTTAAAATGCCGCTTTAGGGTAAAGCGTATTTTATTGACCACATCGAAGGACGTCCATTCGAGTGGTTTATTGATTAGCAACATTTGACCTTCACGAAATCGCTCTTCACTATAATCAATCATTGTATTCGCTTAAAATAATTCTAGAAAAAAAGTTGGTGCACAATGGCAATAAGACCTACAATTGCACAATAACC
>Ga0193951_1000839_pt1 | contig 13744 bp, 14 predicted proteins | sample BB_2_MG_FD_140370 | JGI IMG/M metagenome (GOLD analysis project Ga0193951, IMG submission 140370) | Microbial mat bacterial communities from the Broadkill River, Lewes, Delaware, United States - BB_2_MG | ecosystem: Environmental > Aquatic > Freshwater > River > Microbial mats | place: USA... | reverse complement strand
GATTCAATACTTTCAAAAGAGTCTTGGTTTAGGGAAACTTGATGGTCTTGTGTTATCCAAAAAAATACTTGGAATAATCCAGCAAGAATAAGTCCTAGAATAATATATCTCAATATGCTACCTTTGTCTAAATAATTAAAAAGCTAATTTTATCCATTTTATTTAGTTAATCTAATAAAACTTGGTAAATTGAGATATATATTCTATTTTAGTGTTTCAAATAATTTTAATAGTTGTTAAATAAGTTTTTCTTTAGAAACGATTATTCCATCATTATCTGCATAAATATAATCTCCATCATTAAATGTAACACCTTCAAAATTTAATTCAACTCCCCTAGCTGAATTAGTTTTTTCAAAGTTTCTAAGTGGACAAGTACCAATTGCATATAATCCAACATTAATGTTTTGTGTCTCATCAGTATCTCTTACATAACCATTTAATATAATCGCTTTCCAGTTGTTATTTTTAGCAAAAGCCATTAACTTATCACCAACAACCCCAAAAAATTCTTGTGCATTATCTACTACAATGATTTTACCTTCACCATCTTCATCTCTTAAAGTTTCAAGTAATAGCCAATTACTTTTATCTAATTTGATAGTTATGATTTTTCCCCAAAATTTCTTCAAACCCCCATAGTTTTTGAATTTTGATGATAAAACCTGAATTTTTTTATCTTTATTGTCATCGCATAAATCTGCGGTTTGTATGTTTAATGTATTCATTTTCTCTCCTAAATTTCCATATAACATTATGATTATAGTAAAAAAAAATGTATAAAAAGTGTAAAATATTAAAAATAGTTTAATAAAAAAAATTAATCTAAAAAAATAAGTTAAAATGTAACACTTTGATTTTAGTTTAATGTTATATAATTTCAAAAATTAATAAAAAGATTAAATATGAAGAAATTCACAAATGAACCTATGTATGAAATCATTTCTTATTTAAATAATGAATTAAAAAATCAAAACAAATCAGAAATAGAAGTGTTAAATCCAAATATAAAAACCAATGCTTATGCCGGAGAATCAATTAAACTAGATAAAGAATATATTTATAGATCTTATAAATCATGGACTGATTTAGCTGAAATACTATTTAGTAGATTATTTATTTTAGAGATTAAAGAACAAACTATATTATTACAGTTTCTAAAACTGGACTTGAATGAAAGCTTTCATAATGATTTAAATAATGATAGAAATGAAAAGTATGGAGAAAATTCAACTTTTTTTAAAATAAATAAAAACGAAGAACCAGCTTTTTTAAATGCTTATAGCTATGCATTAAAAAATGCTAAAGTTAGTGAGAAAAAAAATATATTAAATCTTGGAATAAATAAGGCAGATGAATTTGAAATTATAAAAAATGTTGTAGATAATAAAAGTTTTGAAGAAATCAATTTTGTGGGAGTAGATTATTCAAAGAGTGCAATTGAATTTGCAAAGAATAGATTTCCTTCTAAAAATTTTACTTTTTATAATCATGATATAAATAAATTAAATGAATTAAATTTAGAAAAATCAGATTTAATTATATCAATAGGAACTTTACAAAGTTCAAGTTTAAATTTCAAACTTTTATTTATGGATTTAGTTCAAAATTATTTAGAGGATAATGGTTCTATAATTTTAGGTTTCCCAAATTGTAGGTGGATAAATGGAGAAATGATATATGGAGCAAAAGCTGCAAACTATTCATACAGTGAGCAATCAGTACTATATAAGGATGTATATTTTTGTAAAAAATATTTGCAGCAAAAAAAATATAGAGTTACTCTTACTGGGAAAAATTATCTTTTTTTAACTGCAACTTCTATAAAATAATTATGTTTTGCTTTATTTATGCTCTTATTTTATGATACAATTTATCTATATTAAATACAAGGAGTTATTATGCCAGCAAAACATATTGAAGTTAAAACTTTTAAATTAGCTCATTCAACTGATGATACAGTTAGAATTGAGCATATTGAAAAACCTTATGGTGAATATAGTAGTCCTGTTGTGAGTATTGCAATTTTTTCTCATGGTAAAAACAAAGTTTCTGAGGTTGAGATACCTTATGAAAATATTGAAGAGTTTTTTAAAGCTCTAAATGAGTCGGTTGCTTTATGTGACTCAATACCAAGAAGTGAAATTCATGCAGAATTAAATTCTGCAATTGGTGGAGGAGCTTAAAAGGTGAGGGTATCCTCATCTTTTTTAGCTTAAAAGGAATTTTTTATTGAGTAATAATATTGGTGAATCAAATTTTGGTTCGGTTTTAGTTTTTCTTTCTTTTCTAGTTGCTAGTATTGCAACTTTAGGTAGTCTTTTCTTTTCAGAAATCATGAACTTTGTACCTTGTTCTATGTGTTGGTATCAAAGAATATTTATGTATCCATTGGTTTTAATCTTTCTAATTAATTTACTTTACCCTGATGACAAACTTTTTAAATATTCATTTCCTTTAGTAATCACAGGATTAAGTTTATCTATCTATCATAATTTATTAATGTTTGGGTTGATTAGTGAAGATTTAGTACCTTGTGTCAAAGGAGTACCTTGCTCAACGGTTTATATAAATTGGCTTGGATTTATAACTATTCCCTTATTGTCTTTTATTGCTTATGCAATTTTATTTATATTATTAATTATTTTAAAAAAAGGAAATTATTTAGATGAAAAATAAAAATTTAGTAGTTATCGCGCTATTTATTTTAGCTGTTATATTTGTAGGTGGGATGTATACTTACAAAAATGTTGAAAATAAAAAAGTTGAGTCTGTATCAACTTTTGATTATGCAAAAGAACCTTTTGTTAGACCTTATAGTGTTTCATTTGGTGAAAATAAGAAAAATATATATGTAGTTGAATTTTTAGATCCAGAATGTGAATCTTGTGCTTTATTCCACCCAATAATGAAAAAAATGTTTAAACAATATCATGAAGACATCAAATTAGTAATAAGATATCTTGCAAATCATAAAAATTCAGATTTTGTTATCAAAATGGTAGAAGCTGCAAGAATTCAAAATAAATATAATGAAGTTTTAGAAATTATCTATGAAAAACAACCTGTTTGGGCAATGCATTATAATGAAAAACCAGAACTATTATGGAACTATATAAAAAATGTTGATGGATTAGATATTGAAAAACTAAAAGAAGATATGAAAGATCCAAAAATTGATGAAATTATAAAAACTGATATGCAAGATGCACAAAATTTATATGTTAGAGGAACTCCTGCTGTGTTTATAAATGGTAAGAGATTAAATGTTCTATCAGCTAGTGAATTAGAAGATTTATTATTAGAAACTATGTATAAATAAGTTATTTTGTTTCGTATAGTATACATTAGAATTATTGATTTTCTAGCTAGGTTTCTTTATCTAAGGTATTAAGAAAAATTATGTATACTATATTTTAAATAATAAGAAAAGATAAAGGATGTTTGGATGTCATTTTTAAATAGAATTAGCGAGTTTATATCTTTATGTAAAGAGTTGAGTTTCGATATCGTAAAAATATATGAACAAGACCCTGATGGTATATATGTTTCAATTTTAGTTTTATTAGTATTATTACTTATAATAATATTTTTAATTAGACGTTCATTCAAAATATCTTCGGCAGTTAAATTAGTATCAAAAATTCAAGATTCAAAAGATTTTAATGATTATGATTCAAAGCTGACAAAATTAGTAACAGAACTTCCAAAAAGAGGTTTAAAAGTTGCAAATAGTATTAATATTCAAAAAGATGAAATATTAAAACAAGAATTGTTACTATTAAAAGATTTTGATATAAAAGAAAAAATCTCAAAATATAAACAAATGTCTGCTCAATATTCATTGATGGCTCAAAACTCTAAAAAATTTAAAATTGAAGAATTAACATCTTTTTATGAAGAAAAATCAAAAACACTTTTAGATAAAAACTTAGCTGATGAAATCAAAGAGTATTATAAAGATAGAAATTTTAATGAAAATGATGTTCAATTTGTAAATAGTATTGCAAAATATGCTAATACAACTTCAGATCCTAGTGATATTATAAATCCTTTACAAAAAGAGATTGATAGATTCTCTTATGGTTATAATCTTGATTTATTTAAATTTATTAAAGGTTTAGACAAACAAAACTCTTTACAAGTTTTTGAAAATTGTACAGCTAAAATGAATGATTTATTATCAGATGAAGAGGGAAAAATATCTGAAAAGATTTTAAATTATATGTTAGAAAAAGATGAAAAAGAGAAAGTTTATAAATACATTTCTAATTTAAAAAGCAGTGAACATTTAAAAGCTTTATATAATAATATGTTTTCAAAAACAGAAGATATTAATTTGGATTTAGCTTTTGTTTCAAATGAAACTGAAATTTGTAATGAGTATAAAAAACATATTGATAATAAAATCACTGAAAACTGGAAAGATTTAGGATATATAAAATATATTATTCAAGCACCAAGAGTTTTAGAGGCTATTGGGCATATTGATTATAGAAATGTTTTAGAAAGAATTGAAAAACTAGAGACTGAAGAAGAAAATAATAAAGCAATAGCAGAAGCTTTAAGAATAGCTAGAAGAGCAGAAGAAATTGCAAACGAAGCAAAAGCTCTAGCTAGACAAAAATAACTCAAATAAGATAAAAACTTAGGTTTTTATCTTAAATCTCATAAAAAGAAAATCAAATGATAGATAACATTTTATTAATACTATTTGTTGCACTAGCAGTTTTATTGTTCTTATATTTTTTTAAAAATAAAAGTGTTAATATAAAATCTAAAGTAATAAAAAAAGAAGAATTAAAAGAAAACTATAAAAATCAAATGATTACAGTTTTACGTAAGTATGATGAAGATAAAACAAAACAAATTCAAGAAAAAATAAAACTTTTAAAACAGATAAATGCTGAATTATCAATGAATCTATTTTTTGACGAACAAGAAGCAAAAGATTTTTTAAAAGAATTATCAAATATAAGTTAGGAAAAATATGAAAAATAAAATATTAATTAGTTCAATTATTACAACAATTTTATTGTTTAGTGGATGTGATACAAAAAGTTCAATAGATGAAAGTGTTTTAGCTAAACCAAAAGAACAAATAGAAAAAGTAAAAGAGGAGTTTGTATCCCAAACTTTTAAGTTAGTTACAACTGATGATAAAATAATAGAATTTACAAGTACAGAAGAAGGATTAGATTTTAAAGATTATAAAGGTAATAAAGCAATTTTGATTGATGTATTTGCAACTTGGTGTCCTCCTTGTATTGAAGAATTACCTATTTTAAAAGAGTTAAGAGAAAAGTATAAAAATGATTTTGAAATTGTTTCTGTATTATTTGAAAAAGATAAACCTAAAGAAGAAGTTTTACAATTTATAAAAGAACACTCAATACAATATCCTGTAACTGTTGGTGAAGAAAACTTTAAACTAGCAAAAGAGTTAGGCGATATTCAAAAAGTCCCTGAAATGTTTTTATTCACTAAGAATGGTGATTTTGTTAAGAAATTTGTAGGAAAAACTTCTAAAGAAAAATTAGAAGGATTTATTTTAGATGCTATTTCTAAATAATCTATAATAGCTTTTTTAAATCTTCTAACTTATCTATAAAATAAGTTGCCTTTGAAAAATCATGTGTTTTTGTGAATTCATTTTTTACAATTACACATTCAATTCCTGCATCAATAGCAGAACTTAAACCTCTTTGTGAATCCTCAACAACAATTGTTTCTTTCTTTTTTGCATTAAATCTTTTAAGACCTGCTAAATATGGATCAGGGTAGGGTTTTGCCCTTGGATAGTCTTCAACACAAAGAACAAATTTCATAAAATCACTTATTCCTCTATTTTTGTGAATAAGTTCAAAATCAACTCTTCTTGATGTTGTAATTATTGCCATTTCATATTTTTTTGATAAATCAGCTAAAACCTTTCTTACATTAGGTATTTCAATTTCTTTAGTCATTAAAAACTCTTGATAATAAATATCTCTTTGAAATCTTTTTTTATCAATAATATCAGTAGAAATTCCAGCCTCTTGTGCAACTTCCCAGGCTGTACCACCTCTAGCCATAATTTCTAAATATCTATCTAAGTGTAGTGTTATTCCTAACTCTTTTAATGCTTTTTTATTTGCTTCAAAATACCAGTTTTCAGTTTCTACTAACACACCATCATTATCAAATAAAATATATTTTTTCATCAATTTATAAGTTCCTAATTTTTTGAAATTATACAATAAGTTTTTACTTTAAAAAATAATAGGAAATAATAGTATAGACTACTACATATAGTCGATCTCAATAGATTAATAATTAGTATTGTATAATAATTAATAATTAATAATTTAATAAAAAGTAGAAAAATGAAATTTATTAGTATTTTGGGTTTATTTTTATTATCATCTAATGTTTATGCACAAGATGATACAGGTTTAGATAAACTTTTAAGTGAATATACACAAAAGAGTGATTTATCAAAGAAAACAAAGTTATCAAATACTGGACATTCTATAATCTTCACTAGAGCTGACATTGAAAAAATGCAAGCAAGAAATTTAAAAGATATTATAAAAACTCTTCCTATGATAACATATCAAGAAAATCGTTTTGCAGTATCAAATATCAAAACTTTTGGCGAAGTTGTACCTTTTAGTTCATCTTCTGTTAGAGTTTATCTAGATGACCATGAAATGGTTAGTGGAGTATATGGTAGTGGTTTTGGTTTATTTGGTAATATTGAGTTAGAATTTGTTGATCATATTGAAATATATTATAATACTCCTTCTTTTGAATATAGTGTTGAATCAACATTTCTTTTAATAAAACTACATACTAAAGTTCCCCAAAGAGACAAGGGTGGTAAAGTACTTCTATCAAATGGTAGTCATGGTTTAAATCAACAAAGTGCATTTTATACAGATGAATTAAATGGTATTTCCTATTTCGCTTATGCTTCAAACTTAGATAATAAAAGAGAAAAGCCTGTAATTAGCGGAAAAGATATTCAAAAAAGTAATGATAGAAAGCATTTTTTGGGAACTCTTTCAGATAAAAACAATCATTTCTTAGTTGATGTTCAATATTTAGATATTAATCCATTATCAAATTTAAGTTCAGATGGTAGTGCAACAAAAAGTTTAATTTCATCTGATAATTATCAAATTAGTTATATAAATAAGTATTTTGATGATATTAAGATTAAAGCTACTTATCAAAAAGCTTATAATACTTTACATTTAACAGATGATTTACCTTTATATGATTTTGTATATGATTTTAATACTAAATACAATGATTCTGTTTATAATGCTGAAGTTGACTATGCGTATAAAAATTCAATAAATGGTTTTTTTGTTGGTGCAAATGCTAGAATGAAAAAAGTTGATGTTGTATATTCAAAATTAAATAATATTGCATCTCCTCTTTCTTCTGATAGTTATAGTAGACAAAATGTATATTCTATTTTTGCACAAGATGAAATATATCTAACAGATAATTCAGTTTTATCACTAGGAATGAAACATTCAAGTATAGATAATGATGGTGGAGTTTCTGATCATGATTTTAATTTATACAGATTAGGATATGTATATAACAAAGATAATTTTACTGGAAAAGTATTTTATTATCACACACCAAATCTAATTGAACCGTATCTTTACACTTCTTGGTTTAGTCTTAATAGTGCGATAAAACCTGAAACATCAGATGTTATTTATACTCAATTAGAGTATGAAAAAGACAAAAATTATCTAAGTCTTATTTATGGTCAAAATAAGCAAAAAAATACTATTTATTATAATCCTATATATATCTATAATCCTTTAATTAGTAATTTTCAAGGCTCACTAGATAATGCAGATAAGATTCAAAGAACTAATTTTATTAATTTAGATTATAAATATAATATTGATCCACTTAATAGTATTTCAACGAATGCTTTTATAAACTTTATAAAAGATTCTCCACTAAATGGTAATTATAAAGAATTTGGTGGATTTGTAAGATTTTTAAATACAATTGGAAAAATTGATTTGTATAATGAAATCATATATAGAGAAAATGATATATCAAATCATGCATGGTTTGATTATAGTGCAGGAATTAAATATAAATATAATAATAATCTATTTTTATCTTTAAAAGGTGAAAATCTATTTAACAAAGCTTTAAAAGAAGATATTCGTGCTTTTGATTTAACTCGAACTACAGTTGGTACTTCAAGTCCTGTTGATAAAAGAATTTATGCTTCATTGGAATTTATGTTTTGAGAAAAAACTTTTTTGGATTAATTCTTTTTGGATTAATTCAAGCACAATACCTTTTTTCATTTGATATTGAAACAGCATCTAAAATATATGATAAATTATTTTATGCTGTTTTTGAAAAAACAAATATAAAAGTATTTGTGAACGATGATGAATATAAACAAATGATACTTTCATCTAAAAATCTAGTTTTAAGTGAAAGTATTAATATGTCAGATATAGTAATTGTAACTTCTGAAAATGATTTAATTAATATTCAAGATAAAGTTGCTTTTGCAATAGAGAAAAGTCTTTTAGAAAAAAATACAAATATAATCGGTGCTTTTTATTGGAATAAAGGAAGGCCTGAAATTATTTTTATAAAAGATAGATTGGCTCATTATAATTTAAAAATAACAGAAAGTTTTGAAAAATATGTTAAATAAAAAGAATATAAATTTTAGTTCACTAAAATTCAAATTGTTTATGTCAATGTTTATTGTACTTTTTTTATTTATCATAGCTAAGTTTTTTATCGATTATAAAGAGAATGAACAAAAAACGTTAAACTATCTTGTAAATACAAATAAGACTATTAATAAATTTTTAGCTCAAAATATAAAGGGTTATATCTATAATAACGATTTTGAAAATATTAAAAGTTTAGTAGATTCTATTGAAAATCCGTATATAAGAAATATTTTAATTGTTAATCCTAAAGGTAAAATATTATATTCAAAATTAACAGAAAAACAGATCGGTAGCGATTATACATTATCTTTTTTATCAGAAAAAAACAATTTTTTATTTTATTCTTCATTTGATTTTTTAGATGTAAATATGGGTTACCAGATTATTGAAGCAAATATGCAAGAGTATGAAAATGAATTGATATCTGAACTAAAAAAATTGTTTTTGTTTTCAACTATTTCAACATTTTTTGGTCTTTTATTATCTTTTATTTTATCAACTTATATTAGTAGACCAATTAATGAAATTATTAACAGACTAAATAAATCTAAGAAAAATGAATATATCAAATTTGATAAACAAGAAATTGATGAATTTGATTTTTTAGCACAAACTGTTGCTATTCAGAGAAATGAATTAATAGAACTAAATAAAAATTTATCAATAAAGATAAAAGAAGAAGTTAATAAAAGTCAAAAAATAGAGAAAAAACTATTTGAGTCAGAAAAACTAGCAGCTATGGGAGAAATGATTGGTAATATTTCCCATCAATGGAGACAACCTTTATCTGTTATTAGTACAGTAGCAAGTGGAATAATAGTAAATCAAAAATTTAATTTATTAGACTTAGACAAGATAGAAGGGGATATGAATAATATAGTTTTACAAACAAAATATTTAAGTAAAACTATTGATGATTTTAGAAACTTTATAAAAAATACCAATGTAAAATCTTCATTTACTATTTCACACTTATTAGATAAATTAGTATCACTTACCCATTCAGCTTTAGTAAACAATAATATAATATTAATAAAAGAAATATCTGAAGATTTTGAATTAACAGCTTACGAAAATGAATTAATACAAGCTTTAATAAATATAATCAATAATTCAAAGGATGCGACTTTATCTCATACTGAAATAACTAATAAATATATATTTATTAAAACTGAATATACAAATGGCAAAAAACAACTTATTATTTATGATAATGGTGGGGGAATAAAACAAGATATAATTGATAAAATTTTTGAGCCGTATTTTACTACAAAGAATCAATCACTGGGAACAGGTATTGGTCTTCATATGACATACACAATTTTGGTGATTAAACATAATGCTCAGATTGAAGTGTCAAATTATAAATTTAATTATGATTATACAGAATATGTAGGAGCTAAATTTATTATTACATTTTAAAAAAAAAGGGAAGAATCGCGGCTTCCCTTTTTAGAACTTATATTTATTTAGTAGGAGAGTTAAATAAAAAAACTTAATATCGCTTTTAAGCGTTTTAACTTAACCGATAAAACAATTATAAAGCATATGCATTAACCCTTTTTAAATAAATAGTTAACAGCTAGTAAACAAGTTGAAAAATAGCTTATTTTTCCCATTTGTTTTTAGGAGCTTTATAGTTAGAAATTTGTTCAACTAAGTCTTCAATATCGTCACTTATAATTAACATATCAACATAAGTAGAAGAGATAAAACCTTCTTTTACACAATTCTTTAAAAAATCTATAAATTTGTCATAATAGCCATTTAAATTGTAAAAAGCACATGGTTTTTTGTGATAACCAATTTGAGTAGAAGATAAAACCTCTGTCATCTCTTCTAATGTTCCATATCCACCAGGAAGAGCTATAAAAGCATCTGCTAACTCTTCCATTTTTTCTTTTCTTTCATTTATAGTATTTACTTTATAAATTTGAGTAATGTTTTTATTTTCTATTTCTTTATCAACTAAATCATAAGTTATTACACCATAAACTTTATTCCCATGTTTTAGTGATTCATTTGAGATAGTTCCCATCAACCCTTGAATCGAGCCACCATAAACAATATTAAAATTCTTCTCAGCTAGTTGTTTAGCAAGTTTTTTTGTTCCTTCTTCATATATAGGATTATTCCCAAAAGAAGAACCACAGTATATAGCTATATTCATATTAATCCTTTCTATCGTACGGCTTAAACATAATCATTAGTTTTGGTAAAAGAAGAAGTGCTGAGGCTAAGAGAGTAGCCATTACAACAACTGTTAATAATCCAAAATAAATAGTTGGGATTAAATTTGATAAAACTAAAATAGAGAAACCTAAAATAATCACTAAAGATGTATAGTACATTGCATAACCAATACTTTCATGTGCTCTTTTCATTGCATTTAAATAGTTATGGTCTGATTTATATTCTTCTTTAAATCGGTGAATATAGTGAATTGTATCATCAACACCAATTCCAATAGAAATTGCTGCAATTGTAATCGTCATAATATCCAAAGGAATGTGAAGCCATCCCATAATACCAAATATTGCAGATATAGGCACTATATTAGCTGTAAGAGCTATTAGAGCTATCTTAATTGATCTAAATAGTATTATGAACATAATTAAAAGAATGATAAGAACAAATCCTAAAGTAGATATTTGAGAATCAAATAATGATTGAAGCATATTATTATATAAAACCATCAAATTTGATAATCTAAATGTTGTTTCTTTATTTTGAATAATCTCTCTTAAATCTTTATTGATTTTATTTATTAGTTCATTTCTTCTTAAATTTGGATTTGAATCAATTAATCTCATTGTAATTCTTGCTTCATTTTTATCAATATTTATATAAGGAGATAAAATTAAATCTTTATACTCTTCTGGAAGTTGATTATAAAGTAGGGCAAGTGTAATCCCATCTAGCTTTTTGTTGTTGTTTAGTATTTTCCCAAGTTTTAAAATAGTAGCTAAGGAATCAACTTTTCCAACTTCAGGAATAGTTTCTAAATAATTATGGATTGCCATAATTGTATCCATCTTATCTTGTGAGAACCAATATTGTTTATCATCAGCTTTTTCATTAAATTCATTTTCAAAATCATCAAACTCATCAGCTTTTGCTTTTTTTACTATTTTCTTCTCTTCATCTTTAAATTTTACAATAACATCAAGAGGTGTAGTACCACCTAGTTTTTCATCAATTACTTCCATACCTTTGTATATGTCTGTTGATTTTTTAAAATAATTAATAAAGCTATTTTCAACTATAAGTTTAGAAGCACCAGTTAATGAAAATATTACAACTAATACACTCCCAATAATTATTGCTTTTCCATTATTTTCTACTAAATTAGTACATTTATGTATTAAAGAGAAGTTAGATTTCTTTTTCTCATGTTCATCTTTTTTATTTATTAAAATTAATGTAATAGGGAAAATCAAAAAAGAGATTATTAGAGATATTGCAATTCCTGCACTCATCATTAATCCAAGGTTTTTAACAGGTTCAATACTTGATAAAACCAACGAAGCAAAACCAGTTATTGTTGTGATTATTGCAAAAAATGATGGGTTCATTTTTGATAAAATAGTATTAATTACAAGTTTATATTGACTTGCATTTTTATATTTTACATTTAATTCTCTATATCTTACAATTAAGTGTAGGATTATAGATATTGTTATAATTAGTTGAAGAGCTATGAAATTTGAAGATATAACTGTAACTTCCAATGAAAATAATCCTAAAATCCCTGCTGTTGATACAACAGATAAAAGACAAATTGCTATAGGTAAAATAACCCATCTTGGATGTCTAAAAATAAACCATAAAATAAAGATAAGTAAAAATACTAAAGTAGAGCCATAAATAGCTAAATCACTTTTAACATAACCAACAATATCGTTGGCTATCATATTTACTCCACCCAAAAATATTTTTGCATCACCACTATACTTTTTGATGATATTTCTTACATTTTGGATATCTTTACTCTCTTTTTCTCTTACAAAATCTCTATATTCTTTAAATTCTTTAGAGACTTTATCTAAAGCTATAGATTCATCATCAGTAATACTTTGCTCTCTTTTCTTAGCTAATAAATCATTTCTTTTTTTTAGTAACTCATAATATTTTTTATCTTCTTTTAGATTTAAAACAACAGCTGTAGTTTTAAAATCAGCACTTACTAAACTATTTGAGTATAACGGAGAAGTTAAAAACTCTTTTTTAACTAATGTTTTATCAAAATCTTTTGTTTCAAGAGAATCAACACCTGAAACTAAATCAGATATAGGTCTAGCAGGTGATTGAAGTAATGGTACATTTAAAATTGAAGTTATACTTGTGATATTATCTAATTTGATAAAATCAGAAGTAATACTTTTTAAAGTATCTAAACTTTTTTTAGATAGTAAATCTTCATTAGGAGAATAGGTTACGACAAGAAAATTTGGACTATTATATCTTTGATGAACTTCTCTAAAAAATTTTAAATCTTTATCATCATCCAAAAGTAAAGTTTCAGCAGAAGCATCAATTTGTAGTTTTGTAGCATAATATCCAAGAGCTGATATACAAACTAAAAGAGTTAATAATACAGCTATTGGAAATTTTAGAATTATACTATCATAAATTCTTTTTATCATTATTTTTTATTTGAATCTTTTAATAAAACTAGCATTTCATCAAAAGTTTTTTCTTTTAAAAGTCCTGAAAATTGTTGTCTATAAGTTTGAATAATACTAACTCCTACTAAATCAACGTCATAGATTAACCATTGATTATCATCTTTAGATTTATTATAAAAATTATAATTGATTTTATAAACTTCATCTTTACCAACTAATTCAGTTTCAAGTTGTAATCTACTACCTTTATATGGTAATAAATCTACAATTTTTACTTTTTGATCATTATAAAGTTCTAGTTTCTCAACATAAGATTTTTTTAATTTTTTTTCAAAAACTTTTGTAAATTATTTTTTTTTTTCTTCTGATAATGAATTCCAAGTCTTTTTACATATT
>Ga0193951_1000836_pt1 | contig 13748 bp, 11 predicted proteins | sample BB_2_MG_FD_140370 | JGI IMG/M metagenome (GOLD analysis project Ga0193951, IMG submission 140370) | Microbial mat bacterial communities from the Broadkill River, Lewes, Delaware, United States - BB_2_MG | ecosystem: Environmental > Aquatic > Freshwater > River > Microbial mats | place: USA... | reverse complement strand
TATTATGAAAAAATTAATTATTATACTTACGGCATTAACTTCGGTCTTGATAATGTCTGGATGTAAAGATACAGGAAGCAGTGTTGAGGACAATGTAGTGTATGTAACTGTGTACCCAATGCAGTACTTAGTTGAGGCAATTGCTGGTGATAAAGTAATAGTAAAGAGAGTCCCTAGATCTAGTGGGCATGTAGTTTCTATAGATTGGTTTCCAAAAGAAATCATCGATATGATTGAATCAGATTTACTATTTTATATTCATGGTGGACTTGATAATTATATAGAAGACACAAAAGACAGCACTCTTAAAGGTGGAGATGTGACTTTTGTTGATATGTCTAAATACATTAGTTACAATCAAGTTTGTTTCTCTCATGAACATGACGACGAAACAACTACTCTTGTTACTGGTTGTGACGCTGGAGAATTGAGTGATGATCCTCATTTTTGGTTAGATCCAGTAAAAATGCTTGAAGCTGCAAATGTGGTAAAAGAAAAACTTATAATTGAGTTCCCTGAAAATCAAGAGTTATTCAATAATAATTTTATTGAGCTCAGTGCATCTTTGGAAAAACTACATGAAGACTACACACTAATGAGTAACTTGGTTACTAAACCTATTATGACAACAACAATGTTGTTCACTTATTATCACGAGAGATATAATATTGAAATTCATCCGATTTCAACTTCACTTCATACAACTCAAGATATAGCTACTGACTTTATTGAGTTCACAAATGAAGCACTTGAAAATGATTTGGATTATATAATCTTTGAGAAAAATGCAAACTCACCAACAGGTGATAAAATCCTTGAAGAAATCAACAAAACAAAACCTGAGGCTTCAAAACTCTACTTACACGGTCTTGGTAATCTTACACGAGAAGAATTTGAAGAAGGTAAAAATTATATAATTATAATGTACGATAACTTGGAAACACTTAATAGTGCCACAAAATAGTGCGAAAAAATGCGCTATTTTATTTGGAAAGATAAAGTATTGTGTTATAATTCTATATGTGGAAAATTAGGAGTGAGAAAATGGAAAAACTATCTGAACAAGAATTAGTAAGAAGAGAAAAATTAGGTAATTTAGAAGAACAAGGTTTAGATCCTTTTGGTTCTAGATTTGACAGAACAGATACAACAAAAAGTTTAACTGAAAAATTTGACAATTACACTAAAGAAGAACTGCATGATGGTACTTTTGAAGCTGTAAAAATTGCTGGTAGAATAATGACAAAACGCGGTAAGGGAAAAGCCGGTTTTATGCATATAATGGATCAAAATGGCCAAGTTCAACTGTACATTAGAAAAGATGAAATTGGTGAGGAAGCATTTGAAATTTACAATAAATCTGACCTAGGTGACATCGTTGGTGTTACTGGTATTCCTATGAAAACTAATACTGGTGAACTAAGTATTAGAGTTAAAGAATACACTCATTTATCAAAAGCTTTAAGACCCCTTCCAGAAAAGTTTCATGGCTTAAAGGATATTGAGGAAAGATATCGTCGTAGATATGTAGACTTAATTACTAATGATGAATCAAGAGTTACATTTATTACTCGTTCTAGAATAATTCAAAAAATTAGAGAATTACTTAATAAGAAAGAATTCATCGAGGTTGAAACACCTATCCTTCATCCAATACTAGGTGGAGCAAGTGCAAGACCATTTATTACACATCATAATGCATTAGATATGCCATTTTATCTAAGAATAGCTCCTGAGCTATACTTAAAAAGATTAATTGTTGGTGGGTTTGATGGTGTATATGAAATTGGTAGAACTTTTAGAAATGAAGGAATGAGTATTAAACATAACCCGGAATTTACTATGTTAGAATTATATCAAGCTTATGGTGATGTTCAAACTATGATGGACTTAACTGAAGAACTTATAACTACAGTTACTGAAGACGTTCTTGGAACACTTCAAGTAGTATATGGTGAAAAAACAATTGATTTATCAAGAGGTTGGACAAAACTTCACATGGCTGATGCTGTTCGAGATAATGTTGGAATCGATTTTTGGGATACTAACATGACTTTTGAAAAAGCAAAGCAGTTTGCAATTGACAAAGGACTAGAAGTCCCTGATCATTATACAGGTGTAGGTCATATTTTAAACCTATTATTTGAAGAGTATGTTGAGGAAACAATTATAAATCCAACATTTGTTTTTGGACACCCAGTAGAAATTAGCCCCCTAGCTAAGAAAAATCCTGAAGATCCAAGATTCACTGATAGATTTGAACTATTTATTGATTCTAGAGAGTATGCAAATGCTTTTTCAGAACTAAATAATCCAATAGATCAAAAAGAAAGATTTATGGCTCAACTAAAAGAAAAAGAACTAGGTAATGACGAAGCTACTGAAATGGATATCGACTATGTTGAAGCATTAGAATATGGTATGCCACCAACAGGTGGATTAGGTATTGGTATTGATAGATTAGTAATGCTATTAACTAACAGCACATCAATTCGTGATGTCTTGTTATTCCCTCATATGAAACACAGAAATACAAATAACTAAAAAGTCTTATATTTAAGACTTTTTTTTATCGTTTCATTAGCAAATGTTTCTGAATGTGTCTATAATTATGTAAAAGAAAGTTGGTGTTAATTATGATTTACCAAAATATATATGAAACAATTGGGAATACCCCTATAGTTAAGCTAAACTCATTAACAAATGATAAAATGGCTGATGTTTATGTAAAACTTGAATGGTTTAACCCTGGGGGAAGTGTAAAAGATAGAATCGCTATCAATATGATTGAAAAAGCAGAGAAAATAGGTTTATTAAAGCCAGGAATGAGTATAGTAGAACCGACTAGTGGAAACACGGGAATTGGTCTTGCTCTAGTTGCTGCTGCTAAAGGTTATCCTATAACTTTGACAATGCCAGAAAGTTTAAGCATTGAACGTAGAAAAATCTTATCTGGTTTTGGGGCAAAATTAATTTTAACTCCTTCTGATAAAGGAATGAACGGTAGTATTCTAGAAGCTGAAAAAATTGCTCAAGATGAAATGTATTTTATGCCCATGCAATTTGAGAACCTAAACAACCCTTTAGCCCATATGGAAAAAACAGCAATTGAAATTCTAAATGATTTTTCTAGTGTTGACGCTTTCGTTACTGGTATAGGAACAGGTGGAACTATCACTGGTGTTGGTACTATACTGAAAAAGCATCTTCCAAATATTTCTGTTCATGCAGTAGAACCATTTGGATCAGCAGTTTTAAGTGGAGAAGCCGCAGGTCCTCATAAAATACAAGGAATAGGTGCTGGTTTCATTCCTAAAATACTAGATACTAAGGTTTATGATTCTATTATAAAAGTAACAGATGACCAAGCATTTAATACAGCAAGATTACTAGCAAAAAAAGAAGGGTTATTTGTTGGAATATCTACAGGGGCTAATGTGTTTGCAGCCATAGAATTAGCAAAAAAGCTTGGTAAGGGTAAAACTGTCCTAACTGTTTCACCATCTAATGGTGAAAGATACTTATCTACATCTTTATACGAATAATATAAAAAGAATATACTAACAAACTAGTTAATATATTCTTTTTTATTTATCATATTTCAAAGTGCATACTTCATTGTTAGAAGATGTATTGGGAATTATTCTAGCAGGAATACCAACTGCTGTAGAATAATCTGGAACATCCTTTAATACAACTGCATTAGCTCCAATTCTAGAGTAAGTACCTACTTTAATATCACCTAAAATTTTTGCACCCGCTGCAATCATAGCTCCGTGACAAACTGTTGGATGTCTTCTTGTTTTGGATTCGTTACCTGTACCTCCAAGTGTTACTTGATGAAAAATCAAAACATTATTGCCAATTCTACTTGTTTCACCAATAACAGTTCCCACTCCGTGATCAATTACAAAATTTTTACCAATAGTTGCTCCTGGATGTATTTCAACACCTGTAATAATACGACCAATATTACTGATAATTCTAGCTAGTAATTTAAGTTTTATTTTCCAAAAGAAATGAGCTACCCTATAATTCCAGACTGCATGCATTCCTGAATATGTTAATAAAATTTCTAAAGTGCTTCTTGCTGAAGGATCTTTTTTCTTAATAGTCTTAATGTCACTTCTTAGACCCATTGTATCACCTCATCTCTTTTGTATTATACTCTAAAGCGTTAAATTAAATAAAACAATATACTCAAAAAAAACACACTTTAAATAAAAGTGTGTTTAAATCTCTTTACCAAGTACTAACTCATCATCTTCATATATGAATATACCAAGCGATTCTGCTATTTCTACATAAATATCTACTATCGAAACATATTCAATATCTAGGTTTTTAAACAGTTTGTTTAGTGCTTCGTTCAATTGTTCTCGTAAGTATGCAAAATCTGTTCTACGCTCCATTATTGCGTTTTCAAGGCATGTCTCAGCTTCGTTCAACTCATCAAAATTAAGTTCGAACTCATTGTTTTCTAAGTCACTTCGAATATCTGAAACATATAATAAATATCCTACAAGTTCTCCATAAGATACAAACTCATCACAATTTGAGTTAAAGAGGTTTTCAAAATATAATTTAATAATTTCAAGTTGTTGATTGAGATAATTGAAGCCAACTTGAAAAATTGTTAAGTAATCCTCATCGAGCGTACAACTCTCGCAAGCCATATCAAAAACATATTCTGTTACAGTGTAAACAGGTTCAATTCTATCATATAAAATTGAATTGTTACTTTTTAACTGTTCTAGCAAATCAAAATTCTCAATTTTCCACGCAGCATAATCTCGGTACAAAAAATCTTTATTTTCCATTATTTCATCATCTGTAGAAAGGATACTAATTACGCTTTCCCTTTCGAACCAAACAATTCAATTTTCTCTTTAACAGTATCAGCGATTGCTTTAGAACCAGGAGCTAACAACTTACGTGGGTCAAATCCTTTTCCTTCTAAATCTTTACCAGCTTCTACATATTTTCTAGTTGCTTCAGCAAATACTAATTGACATTCAGTATTTACATTAATTTTTGAGACACCAAGAGTTATTGCTTCTGTGATCATATCTTCAGGAATACCTGTACCACCATGTAAAACTAAAGGCATTTTTCCAGTGATATCTTGAATTTGACCAAGAACTTCTAAGTTTAATCCTTGCCAATTTTCTGGATATTTACCATGAATGTTACCAATTCCAGCTGCTAGCATTGTAACACCTAAATCAGCTATCATTTTACACTCGTTTGGATCTGCAACTTCACCAGCTCCAGTGACACCGTCTTCCTCGCCACCAATGCTACCTACTTCAGCTTCAACACTAATACCACGTTGATTTGCAAATTCTACAATTTCTTTAGTTTTTGCAATGTTTTCATCTATTGAATAGTGTGAACCATCAAACATTACACTACTAAATCCTGCTTCTATACAAGCTTTCGCTCCTTCAAAACTACCATGATCTAAATGTAGAGCAACTGGTACTGTAATACCTAACCCTTCAAGCATACCTTCAACCATACCAACAACAGTTTTAAAACCTGTCATATATTTTGCAGCACCTTCAGAAACACCTAAAATAACTGGTGAGTTTAATTCTTCAGCAGCTAACAATACAGCTTTTGTCCATTCTAAATTATTAATATTAAATTGCCCTACAGCATAACCTTCATTTCTAGCTTTTACTAACATTTCTTTTGCGGATACAAGTCCCATAAAATACCTCCTAATATTATTTACAAATTCAAACTAATTATACAATACTTGATACTCAATGTAAACCAAAGAGACTTAAAGTTAATTTTGTAAATGCTTACAAAAAAACACTACTATAAAAGTAGTGTTTTAATATTATTTTCCACTTACACTTAAAGACTTAATATGAATACTTGGACTACCTATATAACTAAAATTAAACTTGATGTCATCACAAACACCAATAACATTTTTCATCAGTTCAAGGTAATTACCAGCCACAGTGATTAAAGCAACAGGAGTAGTAATCTTTCCATCTTCAATTAAATACCCAGTAGCTTGTAAACTGAAATCACCACTGATTGCATTAGCTCCCGAGTGTAAACCTGCTAATGAAGTAATAAGTAACCCTTTAGTAATACTAGAAATTACTTCATCTTTTTTATGACTTCCTGGTTTAATATAGAAGTTTGATGGAGCTATTCCATTACCAAAACCATTACCAGTAGATGCTAAACCATCTTTTTTCGCCGTTTTAAGATTATGCAAATATGTAGTTAAAACACCTTTGCTAATAACTTCCTTATATTTTGTGCTAACACCTTCATCATCAAAAGAACCGCTTTTTACTGATTTTTTCATAAAAGGATCATCAACCAGAGTAATAATATCGTTTGCGACTTTAGTGTTTAGTTTTCCCTTAAGCAATGATACGTCTTTTTGTACACTTTCAGCTGAAAATATTGATAAATAGGCAGCTATTAATGAAGCACTAGCGTCATTTTCTAGAACTATTTCATAATTACCTGAATTACAAGGTCCTGCACCAAGTAAACCACAAGCTTTCTTTGCACTTGCTTCAGCCATTTTCTCAAAATCAAAATCTTTATAATCATTAGATTGAATATAATCAATACCGGTTCTTTGATCTTCACCATCACTTGCGATTACATATGCACCAAATATTGCATTATTAACTGTCTTTTTCAAATCTAGCCCTTTTGAATTTTTTATTACTACATCTCTTTTTGTTTCTCCATAAAAACCTTGAACCATTTTAACTCTTTCATCTTGAGATAAAACCATTTTTTCTAATTCTAGTGTGTCTTTGATTTTTTTTGAATTCTCAATACTCTCAATTTTAGAATCATAAAGGCCATCAACCTCAGAGTAACTTTCATCGCCTTCATAAATGAATACTTCGTCATTATTCTCAATAAACTTTGCACTATCAATTATGCTATCTACTATGAAATCATGCATTGAATCGTCAATTTTTTCTGTTGATACAGTCCCCATTTTCCCATCATATATTCCTTTAACACTTAAAGAACTAGGTGAAGCAATTGAATACTTATTTACTTCTTTACCAAAAACTTCTATCTCTAATTCTTTATCTTTAACATAATGGACTTGTAAATCCTCAATTCCTTTTTCTTTAGCTAAACTAAATAATTTATCGAAATTCATTAGTTAGCCCCCTTTCTACCACCAACAGTCATAGATGAGACTCTAATTGTTGGTTGTCCTACATCAGCAGGGATACTACCCGAACTAGATCCACACATTCCTTGATCAGTTTTTAAATTATTAGCAATCATATCAATTTTAAGTAAGGCATCTTTACCAGTCCCAACAAGAGTCGCTCCTCTTACGGGTTCTGCAATTTTTCCATCTCTAATTAAATACCCTTCACCAACTGCGAAGTTAAAATCACCAGTGGCTGGATTCACACTTCCACCACCCATTTTTTTTGCATATAATCCATATTTTGTTGCAGCTATGATTTCATCAAATGTTGAATCGCCATTATCAATAAAAGTATTAGACATTCTTGAAGTTGGACTGAACTTATAAGATTCTCTTCTACCAGAGTTGGTATGTTCATCATTCATTCTGATAGCGTTAAGTTTGTCAATCATATAACTTGTTAAAACACCATTTTTTATTAGTTCTCTTTTGCTTTGTCTGTTTCCTTCATCGTCAAATGTAGAACTTCCCCATGCGTTTGCTATAGTCCCATCGTCAATAGCATTAACTAATGGGTTGGCAATTAATTGGCCTTTCTTCCCACAAAAAACACTAGCTCCTTTTGCTACTGAAGACGCTTCTAAACTATGTCCGCAAGCTTCATGGAAAATTACTCCCCCAAAGCCATTATCGATAACTACAGGCATTTCTCCACTTGGGCATTCGTCTGCATGTAACATTGTAACTGCAATTCTTGCAGCTTCTTTTGCAGCTTCTTCAATATTAACAATATCACTGTAAAATTCAAATCCATAAGAACCTCCAGGTCCATAAAAACCTGATTGTTTTTCATTACCGTTTGAAGCAATAGCATTTATTCCGGTTCTAGTTCTAACTCTCTGATCCTGAATATAAGTCCCTTCGCTATTCGCTATCCAAACGTTTTGCACATAATCCAGATAGTAAATAGAAACCTGCGATATCTCTTCGCTAAAACTTCTAGCAGACAAGTCTGCTTTCTTCATTATATTAACTTTATCTTCCATTTTAACTTCATGAGGTAAAATTTTTACTCTATGTAATTCTCCAACTTGAATATCATTTAACCCTTTAAATTGAATTTTGTTTTCTTCATTAAATGACATAGATAAATCAGATGCTAGATTCATTAAATCTTCTTCACTTACATCATTAGTATAACCATAAACACTGTTATACCCTAAAGCTACTCTTATCCCAACACCAAAAACTTTTGAGTTATTAACTTTTTCAACTTTACTTGATATCATACTTAGATTTGTAGCAAATTTATCTTCAATAAATACTTCAGCAAAGTCAGCTCCAGTTGATAACGCTTTGATAATAACTTTTTCTATTAATTTTTTATTTAACATATTGTCCTCCTTATATAAAAAATACCAAAATAATTATAACACAAAATATATATAATAAGAAATATCAAAAAAAAGGACAATTGTCCTTTTTCTATTTAATCAAACTTGCTTTGATAAATTCTTTGAATAACGGATGCGATCTTTGAGGGCGTGATAGAAATTCTGGATGAAATTGAGATGCAATAAAGAATTTATGTGTGGGTAGTTCTACTATCTCTGCTAGCTTTGTTTCTGGGTTAATTCCAGAAAAAACTAAACCATTTTTTTCCAAAATTCCCTTATACTCATTATTAAACTCATATCTATGTCTATGTCTTTCTTTAATTGCTGTCTTATTATAACATTTATGTGCTAATGATCCTTCTTTTAAATCACAATTATATAAACCTAACCTAAGTGTTCCACCCATATTTATTCCAGCGTATTGTTCTGGTAGATAATCAATAATTTTATGTGGTGTATTTGGATCCATCTCCGTTGAATTAGCATTTTCAAGTCCACAAACATTTCTAGCAAACTCGACACTTGCTAGTTGCATTCCAAGACATAATCCTAAAAATGGAATATTATTTTTACGAGCATATGAAATAGCTCTTATTTTTCCTTCAATTGCTCTTTGCCCAAAACCACCAGGAATTAAAATCCCATCTACACCTTCTAAGTGTTCAAGAAGATTATCATCAGTTAATTCTCCAGCACTAATCCATTTAATTTGAACTTTTGCTCCATGTGCATAACCTGCATGGCTAAGAGCTTCACTAACACTTAGATATGCGTCTTGAAGTGATACATACTTACCTACTAATGCAATAGTTACTTCTTTATCAAGATTTCTAACACGTTCGATTAACTCTTTCCATTCTGTCATGTCAATTGGTTTTGTTTTTAGTTTAAAGTGATCACAAACTAATTGATCCAAATTCTGCTTTTGTAAATTTAAAGCAACTTCATACAAAATTTTTGCATCTCTTGCTTCAATTACTGCTTCTTTCTTAACATCACAAAATAGTGCAATTTTTTCTCTCATTGAATTGTTAATAGGATGTGATGTTCTCAGTACAATGATATCTGGAGTTATCCCCAAACTTCTAAGTTCTTTTACACTATGTTGAGTTGGTTTAGTTTTAAGTTCTTTTGCTGCCTCTAAATATGGAACAAGAGTGTTATGGATATAAATAGTGTTTTCATAACCAAAGTCACGTCTACATTGTCTAATTGCTTCTAAGAATGGTAAAGATTCGATATCTCCAACTGTTCCACCAATCTCTGTAATAATAACATCTGCATCAGAATCATTTGATGCTGCTATTAATTTATCTTTAATCTCATTAGTTATGTGAGGAATAACTTGAATTGTTGCTCCTAAGTATTCACCTTTTCGTTCTTTATCAATTACACTACTATAAACTCTACCAGTAGTAATATTGCAGTTTTGACTTAAGTTTTCATCAATAAATCTTTCGTAATGTCCTAAATCTAAATCTGTCTCTGCACCATCATCAGTTACAAAAACTTCACCATGTTGATATGGTGACATTGTCCCTGGATCAATGTTGATATATGGATCAAATTTTTGCATGAATACTTTTAAACCTCTGTTTTTTAAAAGTCTCCCTAAAGATGCCGCTGTAATTCCCTTACCTAAGCTAGAAACTACTCCACCTGTTACAAAAATATACTTAGTTTTATTCATTGTTTCCTCCATGTTTTTGATTTAAAATATATAAAAAAGTTCTCCTAAATAGGAGAACTAACTAATATTAGTGTGCCCTTTAAAATTATATCAAACACATTTTTTAAAATCAATAGTTTTTTATATTATTTATCGTACTTGTCTTCGTAAGTATCCATATACTCATTATACTTTTGTTCATCAAAATCAGCTTCAAACTCGTCAAATAATTCCTCTTCATCAAAAGTTGCAGGTTCAGATTCTGTGATTTTAATATCCTCTTCAACTACATCTATAGGAATTGCCTCTTTAACTACTTCTTTAACTACTTCTTCAGTTTCAACAACTGGAGTGGCAACAACTTCAACAACTGGAGTTTTTGTATCTACTTCATCATCATCAATATAATCTACTTCTGTATACTCATTATAATAAGAACCATCTTTTTCCCAAAGTTCGATTTTTTGATTTGCTTTTAAATCCCATTCATTTCCACCAACATAAACAAATTTTGCTGATGTAATTAAATCAATATAGAATTGAGATATTTTCGATTTTTTTTCTAAATCATTATACCCTTTAAAAGTAGCTACTTCATTAAATAAAGTATAGATATTAATTGGGTTCTTTTGTTCAAATACCAACTCTTCAGCAAGAGTTATTAAAGATTTTTCATTTTTGATATCCATTATTTTCCTCCTTGATAGTACAGTAATGTACTTCCATTAAAGCTTTGTTTACAAGAAGACCATCTTGAAACAAACTATAATCAACTTTTAAGTTATCTTTGGTAACAGTAAGCTCGTGAGTAAAAATTGTAAAGTCAAATTTTAAATTTTGATATTCATAAACACCTTTAGTTTCGGCATTATTCATAAAATCAAAATTCATGTTAATAGATCCATGTTTTTGATAATTAACAGAATCATTAAATGTAATTTTGTTTTCATTATTTTCTTGATCTGTAAATCCCAAAGTGTTTCCTTTGAAATACCCAAAGGTTTCATATGAAACTTTTGAATCAGAAGTGTCTATATGAAAACTGATTAATACTTTTTTCATCATATCACCATACCATGAATATTATAACATAAATTAAAATGTGCTACACCATTATATATTATTGTTAGAAAAGTTTCAAGAAAAAAAGTAAAAGGAGTTCCTTTTACTTTGAAATCGGTAAGCATATCCTAAAGGTAGTTCCTTTTTCTAGTTTAGAATCAACCGTTATTGTTCCACCATGTCTAAGAACCACATTTTTAGTTATTGATAATCCTAAGCCACTTCCACCGGTTTCTCTTGAGCGATTAGAATCAACTCTATAGAACCTTTTAAAGATATTCTCTTGTTCGCTATCATCTATTCCAATACCCGTATCAGTAATTGTAACTATGTATCTTTTTTCACTAATTTCACCTTTAATCTTAATTCCACCTTCATCAGTGTAATTAATTGCGTTTTTAATTAAATTCGTAAAAGCTAAGCTTAGTTTAGTTGCGTCAATATTTAAATAGCAAGACTCAAGATTATGTGAGATTTTGAGTTTTTTTTCGACTGCAAAAGACCTAACCAAATTTATTGTATCATTAATAACTGTTGTAACATCTATTCTTTCTAGTTTTAGTTCATAATCTAGTCTATCCATCTTAGAAATGGTTAGTAAATCCGTTATAATTGTTTCCATTCTAGTAACTTCTTTTTTAATCATTTTTATAAAATCGACTCTTTGAATTATATCCATTTCTTGGTCTCTATCAAGAATTTCTGAAAATCCTTTTAATACAGATAGTGGTGTTTTCAGTTCATGTGATACATCAGCTGTAAATTGTTTTTGAAATTTCTCAGCAGTTTTGATTGCAGTTATGTCATGAACAATAATCAAACAACCTTTATAAAATCTACCTTCAAAAATTGGAGTATTAATCAAATCAAAATATTTATCTTGGTATTTAATTTGCTTTCTTTGAGGCGATTCTAGCAAGTATGATTCATTAATAAACTTATATAATGGTTTTATTGCAGCAAATATTTTGTACTCGTTGTTACTGTAATCAATCTCTGTAAAATAAGATGTAATATCCTTATTAACAAAATCAATTATACCAAGGTCACTTACAACTATTAAACCACTACCTAAAGTCTGACTAAGGCTCAAAAACTGAGAATAGTTTTCAAGTCTTTTTTGTTTCTCTTTTTGTATGGAATTCATAAGATTGGTTTCTTTTTGTAATATTTGATCAGAGTAATATTTTTTTAATTGGTAATTATTATATAAATGATACGACAAAAGTAGAAGCATCATTAGTGATGCTAAAATAAAATCCTTAGATATTAACAGTACTACTATAACAAATGAATATGCTAAAACAATAGATAATTTATTTATTTTCATTTTTATCACCTATTAATATTATACATTATTTCCTTAATTAAGCTCTACTCTTTTGCCATTAACTAAATACACTATGTTTTCTGCGATATTTGTAATGTGATCACCAGCTCTTTCAAGTTGTTTTAAGACAAGTAAAGCTCTAATTGCAGCTTCTGCAGTTTCATCAGTATTAGCTTTTCCTATTTTAATTAAATCTTTCACTTTTTGCTTATATAAATCATCAATTGTTGAATCTAGCTCGCAAACTTTTAAGGCTAATTCGAGATTCTCATCATGATAAGCTTTAATTATATCAGAAAGCATAATTACAACTTTATCAGCTAATGATATCAATACTTTTCTAAACTCCTTATTATTTGCTGTAGATTTAACAATATACTTTGATATATTTACTGCATAATCTGCTATTCTCTCCAAATCATTTGCGATTTTTAAAGCAGTAATTATTCTTCTTAAATCACTTGCAACAGGACATTGTTTTGCAATAAGTAGATACGCATCCACATTTATGCTAACTTCAATATCATTTATTATTTTATCTTCCTCAATAATAGATGCAGCAACATTCTTGTTATTGGTTTCAAGAGCTAAAATTAAGTTGTTATATATTACTCCTATTTCTTCTCCCATTCTTTCAACTTTGATGTTTAAATCATTCATTTCATCTATGAAATGTTTTCGATTTTGATTCATAAAATTCTCCTATCCAAAACGACCAGTTATATAGTCTTCTGTTTTTTTATTTTTTGGTTGTGTGAATATCTTATCTGTACTATCAATCTCAATTACCTCACCCATTAAGAAGAAAGCAGTAGTGTCAGATATACGAGCAGCTTGCTGCATATTGTGAGTGACAATTACGATTGTGTATTCTTTTTTTAGATCATTTATTAACTCTTCAATTTTAAGTGTTGCAATGGGGTCTAATGCACTTGTTGGTTCATCCATAAGAATAACACTTGGTTCCATTGCGATAGCTCTTGCAATACATAACCTTTGTTGTTGTCCGCCACTAAGTCCTAAAGCACTATCTTTTAAGCGTGTTTCCACTTCTTCAAATAAAGCTGCACTTTGTAAAGATTTTTTTACGATTCTATCTAACTCAGACTTGTCTTTTATACCTTG
>Ga0193951_1000835_pt1 | contig 13754 bp, 13 predicted proteins | sample BB_2_MG_FD_140370 | JGI IMG/M metagenome (GOLD analysis project Ga0193951, IMG submission 140370) | Microbial mat bacterial communities from the Broadkill River, Lewes, Delaware, United States - BB_2_MG | ecosystem: Environmental > Aquatic > Freshwater > River > Microbial mats | place: USA... | reverse complement strand
ATGATGACATGGTAGTTATTGGTGGCTTAATTAGCAGTAGAAAAGTTAATAGTCAAAATAAAGTTCCAGTTATGGGGGATGTTCCTATAGCTGGAAATTTGTTTAAAAGTCAAAGTGATAGTTTAGAGAAAAGAGAATTAGTCATCATCCTTAAGATTGATGTTGATGAAAGAAGACAGTAATGAAAAAACTTATAGGTTTGGTTCTTCTAACAGTAGCCTTTGTCAACGCTTCTGATGAATCAAATGGATATTCAGTACAACTTGCCACATATGAAAAAGAGTATAAAGATTACGCAAAAGAGTATGTTAACAAGTTGCCAAAATCAATTCAGGAACAAACAGTTATCTATCCTCAAGGAAAGTATTTAGCTATAAGATATAGTAGTGCGACTAGTTTAGATGAATTGTCAAAAAAACTAGAATATATCAAAAGTTCAATTAGCAAAGATGCATATATTGTAAAAGTTTCAATTGATATGTATAAGAAGATGTTGAATGAGTCTAAGAAGCTAACAGATTCTGATAAAAATGAACTAACAAAAACGATAAGGGAACAAAGACTACATTCACAGAAAAAACTACAAGAAACTTTTTCAAATAATAATACTTATAGCTACTCCATACAACTATATAGTTTTCACAAACTCGATGATAAAGGGATTGTGAAAGCTTATAATGAGTTGCCTCAAGAGATGAAAAGTAATATTGCTTTGTACCCTTCTGGAGAGTATATAACTTTTAAGTACTTAAATAAAAGAGAAAAAAATGATTTTCAAAAAGATGGAATATTCAAGAAAATAAAATATATCTTTGATGATGCTTATATATCAACTGTGGTTACTGATAGATATAAAGAATATCTACATCAAACAAAAAAACGTTTTATACAAGATAAAGAGATAGAGAATGAAGATTTGCATGGATATACAAAGGCTTGTATTCAAAAGCAATCTTTTAAATTAGAAAACCTCTCTACACATGAGTATACAAAAATACTTGTCGATGCACATGAATTAAAATCAACAAATCAAGTGATTGAAAGTATAAAAATGTATGAGAAGGGATTTGCTCATGCACAAAATAACTCAGTAATCAATAATAACCTTTTTTATTTATATGGAAAAACAAACAATTGGCCTAAAGCAGTAGAAAAAGTATGCTTAGTTGAGAAGACTATAAGTAAGGTGTTATATTCATATGCTTTAGGTGCTTTAGAGATAAATAATCCAATGTTGGAAAATGAACTTTCTGATTATTTGAAAGATGATCAATTAGGATATTTACATTTAGCCTTAGGTGTGTTTTTTGAAAGAAATGAAAACTTTGAAAAAGCTCATAGGTATTATAAAAAATCATATGACCTTAATAGGTATGATATGTATTTAGCATATGCCTATGCACGAAGCTCAGAGATACAATCAGATTATAAAAATGCACTTTTTATGTATGGAATAATAGCAAGAAACAATGATACAAAATATATAAATTTACAAAAACAGTCTATACAAAGATATGAACAACTTCAAAGATATTTAAGTGATAAAGGGTGAAAGAATGGTAGAAAAACAAATACCCATAGGAAAGCTTCTACAAGATGCTGGTTATATCAACCAAGAACAGATAGATGTAGCGTTAAATGTTCAAAAGTCTGAAAGACTCTTATTGGGAGAGATTTTACAAAAATTAGATTTTGTCACAGGTACAGAGATAGCTATCTCTGTTGCGAAACAATATGGATATGAATATATTGATCTTGATAAAAAGTATATATCGAATGAAGCTTTATCCTATTTGCCATTTGAAATGGCACAAGCTAAAAATATCTTACCGATAGGATTAGAATACAATGAACTCGTAGTAGCTGTAGATAGTGTAACAGATTATGATATGATCGATTACATTAAAAGGACAGTTTCCCATCCTGTAAAACTAGTAGTGGCTGATCAAAATAAAATTAAACAAAAAATAGAGTTAAAGTATTATCAATATCATAATCCAATCGATCTTCAAATTCAAAATGCAGTTGACAATTTCTTGGCAGGAGATGAAGTTGATGTTGTTGAACTTTTAAAACTTTTTATTAATGATGCAATAAAAGATGATGCAACGGATATCCATTTTACCCCAGATATAAATGTGCTTTATGTATTTTATCGTATAGATGGTGTGCTTCATCTAAGCTATACTTTACCTAAAACTGCAATGCAACAGCTATTTTCAAGAGTTAAGATTTTATCAAAGATGGATATTTCAGAGCAAAGACTTCCTCAAGATGGTGGGTTTTCACATGAGTTTGTAGGGACAAAGTTTGACCTAAGGGTTTCAACTATTCCAACAGATCATGGAGAAAATATTGTAATGAGACTGCTATCCTCTTCTTCATTTGGTTTTGATCTTATTAGTCTTGGATTTGATAAAGAGGAAATTAATACTTTAAAAAAGCTATTTAACAAGCCTTATGGAATTATCCTTGTAACAGGACCAACAGGAAGTGGAAAGACAACTACTTTGTATTCGATGTTAAGGCATATAGATTTTATTCAAAAAAATATTATCACTGTTGAAGATCCTATAGAGTATAGGTTTTCTTTCATTAGGCAAACAGAGGTTAATACAAAGTCTGGATATACATTTCAAAATGCGATTCGTCATTTTATGAGACAAGACCCTGATGCAATGCTTGTTGGAGAAATGAGAGATGAAGAGACAGCAGAACTAGCATTAAGAGCAGCTATTACAGGTCACTTAGTTTTAACAACTCTTCATACAAATGATGCAGCGGGTGCTATTCCTAGACTTTTGGATCTTGGGATAAAAGACTATTTAATTAGTTCATCAGTATTATCCGTATTGGCACAAAGGTTGGTAAGAAAACTTTGTGTCGCATGTAAGGAAGTTGTCACAATGAATAGACAAGAGCTTACTGCAGAAGGTATTAAGGACGAATGGCTTGAACCAAATATAAATGAGTTTTATATATCTAAAGAAGTTGGATGTGATCAGTGTAAAAAGAGTGGTTACAAAGGTCGAGAAGCTGTTTTAGAGATTCTTGAAATCAGTGATGATATAAAAACAATGATAAATGACAATAGGTCCCCTTTAGAGATTTTTAATAAAGCACAAGAAAATGGAATGAATTCTTTGAAGCAGAGTGCTTTAAAAAAGGTGCTTCAAGGAAAAACCTCTTTAAGTGAAATAAAAAGGGTGATTTTATAATGAACTTTTTTATTATCTATGGAATTGATGCCAATGGAAGAAAGATAATAGATGGATTTGAAAGTGAAAATAATGAAACTCTGCATAAAGTTCTATCGGCTAATAATTATATTCCAATAAGGATTTATAGAATACCAAAACATTTTAGTTTTTTATCATCTCTTTTTACGCCAAGTGCAACAAAGGATGATGTGATTGAACTTCTGGATAATCTAAATATTATTCTCTCTTCAGGTATTCCTATTTCAGAAGGATTAAAAGATCTACAAGAGGATACAGAAAAGTCAAATATTAAAAAGATCATTAAACGAATCGCAAATGAAGTAAATGCAGGGAATAAGCTTTCAAAGGCAAGCAAGCCATTTCAAAAGGTTTTTACACCAACTATTGTTAATCTTATGGCAATTGGAGAGGAAACAGGAAAGCTAACAGATACTTTAAAAAATGGAGCAGAGTTTTTACGAGCTACACAAAAGCTGCGATCAAATACAAAAAAAGCACTTTTTACTCCAGTTATATCATTAGTTCTTATTTTATTAGCAGTTTCTGCTTGGATGGCATTTGTAGTTCCTAGTATGGTGAGCTTTTTTGAAGATATGGATACAGAACTTCCTCCATTAACGGTTTTTTTAATAGAGTCTTCTGCTTTTATTACTCAATATGGATTGCTTCTTAGTGCGATGGTATTTATTTTTATAATAGCTTTCAATATTGCTTATAAAAGTATTGGACAGTTTAGGTACTTTGCACTAAAGGTGCTAATGAGACTTCCTGTATTGAAAAAACTCATAATGTTTTTTAATATAGCTTTCATAACAGAATATCTTCGCCTTGGTATCCATTCTGGACTTACTCTTTATGCTTCTTTGAAGCTTTTAGAGAACTCTATAGAAAATGATGTATATAAAGCAGACCTTTCAAAAGCAATTCGAGAATTAGAAAAAGGGGAGAGTTTTTCTTCAACTACTAAAAATAATAAGCTTTATACAAGTTTTGTAACAAGAGTGTTGGAAATAGGTGAGACAACAGGAAAACTAGATAAAGAGCTGAATATTATTTCGAGTGTTTATTATAGAAAAGTGGATGATTTATCTGCTTTGATTCCAAAGGTTATCCAACCACTGACTTTACTAATAGGTGGTGGATTTATGGCATTGATTATGTTAGGACTTATGGGACCTATATATGATCTTATTGCAACTTTATAAAAGGAAGGATGAGGTATGAAGAAAAGTGCTTTTACTCTTATTGAACTTGCAATTGTTATAAGTATCATAGGAATCATATTAGTTATGGTAGTTGAGTTTGGAACGACAACACTTGAAAAGAAAAAATTTTCAACGACACAAAATGATCTAAAAAATATACATTCATCTCTTTTAAGTTATGCAGTAACCTATGGAAGATTCCCTTATCCAGATACAGATGGGGATGGCTATGAAAATATAGGAGTTGATTGTACAACACAAACTTGCGAACTTCCTTATTTTGATCTATCTATAAAAAGTAAAGATAGCTTTGGACAACGTTATATTTATGATGTATGGGATCAGTTACTTGTTACCAATAAAGATAACCTTTGTCATACAATGAGGAATCATTATACTGGAAATATTAGTCCAACAGTAGTAAATGACCATAAAGGGACAACAAATGAAAAGAGTTATTCTGTTGCTGCAGTAGTTATCTCAAAAGGAGCTGATAAAAAACTTACAGGTGAAAATGTTTTGGGAGATAGAGTATATGAAATGAGTCAAAATGAATTCGATACAAATTCTAATAATGATTTAGTAATGGAGCTGAGTATCTTAGACTTTTTAAGCAATGCTTGTGATTTAAGACCAGATAATACAAAAGGGAAAGAGATAGATGCTTCATTAGATGTGAACAATACAAAAGAGCTTCATAACGGAAATGTTATTGGCGGAGTTGTTTTTAATACAGTAGGAGCATTAAGTTATACAACATATGATGGGACAGGAAACCAATATATCCAATATGATTTGAATAAAACATACCCAAGATTTACATTTAGTATGTGGTTAAATCTCAACGACTGGAATAATCCTACTCGTCAATTTTTTTGGAGTGGAGAAACAGATGAACTACGTTTAGAAATAACAAATGGTGCTATTATTTATAGACCAGCACCAATTGGAAGTGGGGATTATATGAATATGGATTTAGGCTTAGATGGTTCAGGTTGGCATTTTATCACTTTTACACAACGAAGAACAAGCTCAACTAATGTAGAAGCAAGTTTCTATGTAGATGGCATTTTACGCTCTAGAGTCAATGGAAATTGGGCTGATCTGAATAATACTTTTTATATAGGTTCTTGGGCAGGGCGTGGGGCAGATGGACTTTTAGGGAGTATAGATAATCTAAAGTTTTATGACTATGATCGATTGGAGAGTGATATAGCATCTTATTTTAACAGTACAAAGGCTGAGTATGGATTTTAAAAATAAAAAAGGATTTACTCTTATTGAAATGGCTATTGCTTTAATCATTTTATCTTTACTAACAGTATCTATTGTAAATATGGCAAGAGCTACATATAATCTTGAGAACATCTCTAAAAGACAAGATGCTATTTCCTCATTTAAAAATGCTTTTGTAGGGTATGTTTCTCAATATGGAAGGATCCCTTATCCTGATGTTGATGGAGATGGAATAGGAGATAATACAGCTTTAGGGATGGGTAATTTGCCTTATCTTGACCTTCAAATTAGTCAAAAAGATATATATGGAATGAAGTTTAAATATGATGCCACTTTGGAACTTGCAGATTCAACGATAACTAATTTTACAACACTTTGTACAAAATTGGATGCCCTTAAAAATAACACAACCTTTCCAAAAGTTCAAAATGATATTGGAAACCAGAGTTATTCAGTAGTTGCAGTGCTTATTTCCCGTGGTACAGATAAGAGATTAACAGGAGAAAACATGACAACGAATCGAATTTATGAAATGGAAAGTAATATTTTTAATGAAACTACAAATAATGATACAGTTATTCAAATCAATGGATTTGATCTAATTAGTAGATTATGTAAATGAAGGATAGATATGACCCTTTTATTAATAGATGATGATAACTCTTTGCGCTCACAGTTAAAGTTCTCTATAGAAACGCTTTTTGATGAAGTATATGAGGCAGAAAATAAAGAAGATGCTTTATTTCATATAAATGAAAAAAGCTTTGATGTGGCAGTTGTAGATCTTCATTTAGAAAATCCATATGATGGATATGAAGTAGCAAAAACTAGTATAAAGGAAAATATTAAAACAATTATGTTTACAGCCAATAATAATCAAGCAGATATAAAAGAATTGATAAAATTAGGTGTTTTTGATTATCTGAATAAACCTGTAGATATTCCAACACTAAAAGCAGCAGTTCGTAGGGCTATTCTCTTTAGAAAAAATGAGAAAAAGCTTGCAAAAGACAATATATATTATCTTAATCATTGTGTTGATGCAAAAGAGGGTATAAAGAGTTCTATCACAAATATAGAAAAAGATCTTTTTGAGAAAATACTAAAGCAAAATAAATTCAATATATACCATACAGCGAAAAGCCTAAATATGAAAAGAGAACATATCTATTACTTTATCAAAAAATACCATTTACAAAGAGAAGTGTAATTGATAGAGGAGTATTTCGCAGAAGTTCTTATTTTGGTAGGAATAATAAATCTTTTAATTATATATTTTATCCGATTTGAAGTTAGAAAGCTGACAAATTCTCTTGGAAAAGTTATCGAGCTTAATAAAACCCAACATTATGAATTAGAAAGTTTTTTGACTAATCTAGAGAGTTTCCTTTTTCAGTTACAACTTCAGGATTATAGCTATAAGGTTTATTTTCAAAATGAAGTTATTCAAGAACGAAAACTACAAAAGAATAATATAAAGTATTCATTGAATGAGACAGTTTCTTCTGGTGAATATGCAGTTCATTTTCAAGTAGTGCCATTGAGAGATATAGGCGAACAAAAAGATAAAAATAAAATGGTCTTTAATACACTTATATTACTTATTCATGAGAATTTGCATATGAAAGTGGAAGCTATAAATAAAAAGTTTGAAACAATCTCAAAATATCATACATTTATTTTACATGATACAAAAAATATTACGCAATTCTTTCAAGCACTAAGTTATAATATAGAACAAGCAGAAACTATAAAAGAGAAAGAGCAACTTTTAGATTATCTTCAAAGATCAATTAATCCTTTATATCAAAAAAGTACAAAACTGCTTAAATTACTTGAATTAAATTGTGAAGAGAAATTTTATGAAGATAAGCAAAAGATCCAGTTGGAGGATCTTTTAAATAGCATTTTAAAACTTTATGGTTTGGGTGAGTGCGTTAGGGGAAAAGGTTGTGTGATCGAACAAGAGGCTCTTTTATATGTTGTATTTGAAAATGTTATTAAAAATATTAAAGACAAAAAAGAAAAAGAACCAGCATTAGAGTTTAAAATAGAAATAAAATACTTGTATGAAAAAAAGATAAGTATATTTTTTGAGGATAATGGAACAAAGATACAAAATATTCAAAAAGTTTTTGAACCTTTTTATACTACAAAAAAACAAGGGTTGGGTATTGGTATGTATAAGGTAAGAACTTTATTGCATTCAATTAATGCAGATGTAGAGTTAAAAAATGACCCCAATGCTACAGTAATTATTACTTTACCTCTTCGTTGGTTTTAAGAATATATCCAGTGTTAAAATAACTTTGGATATCTAAATCTAATGCTTTTTTACGGAGTCTAAAAATGAGTTCACGGACAGTTGAGTCGGATCTTTGCTCTTTCCATAAGTATGATTTTAGTTGTTCATTTTCAACAATTTTATTTTTATTTTTTATAAGAAGATACAAAGCTTTTGATTCTAGTTTGGAAAGTTTGATAGAATTGTCAGCTTTCGAAAAAGATTTCTTTTCTTGATTATAGGTATATCCAGGAAGTAAAACTGTATTCGTGTCTTTTGGAATATCGAAAGACCGCTTTGCTATCATAATAATAGATTCTATCTCTGCTTGAACAACAGGTTTGACTAGATAGCCAATTGGATTTGCAAATGATGCTTTATTGATGGTTTGTGAATCTTGATATGCAGTAATAAAAATCACTTTACTTGAAAATTCTTTATGTAACTTTATTCCAAGTTCAATACCATCTATAGGACCTTTGATGTTTATATCCATAAAAATAAGATCATATGTAGTTTGTTCGAATAGTTTTTCTGCATCAGTTGCATTATCAACAATATCAGCTTTTATTATCCCTTGTTCTAAGAGAACACTTTTAATAAAGCTTGCTGTTAAAAAACCATCTTCTACGATCAAAACATCAATATTCAATTAAAACTCCTATAATGTAAATTATTATATCTAAAAATAATAAGATTTCTAGTATAGTGTAGACATGAAAAAGTATTTAATTATTTGGATGATACTACTTACTAACTTTTATGCTCAAAAAACTATCTCTTTGGATCTAAATTTAGGTAAGCTTGATAATTTTCATATATCCTATTATAAGGATACTGAAAATGTTTTAACATATGAAAAAATAAAAGATATAAAGTTTGATCAGATCATATCAAATCGTTTTTCTCTTGGATATCTGAATCATCCAGTATGGTTTAAAATTCGAGCTTATAATAACTCAACAAAAAAAAATAGCTATATCTTAGCATTTGAAGAACCATTTTGGGATAGTACAACTCTTTATTATGAAACACCAGAGGGAGTTCAAAAGACATCCAATACCATTTATCAAAATATTGAAGAAAAAAGTATTCCTCATGCTAATGATCATTTTCGTATCTTTTTTGAGCCAAATGAAACACTTGACATATATGTAAGAGTTGAATCAAAGTTTGCAACTTTTTCTGAAGTGTTTTTTTATAGTGAACAATACTACTCTGCTAACGTTTCAAAAGACTATTTTCTTTATTTGATATATTTTGGTGCAATTGGTGTTATCGCTTTTTACAATTTAGTACTTTATCTTTATTTACGTGAAAGTAGTTATCTATTTTACTTTGGGTATACCATTTGTTTTGGTATGTGGATAGGACTATTTAGTGGATTGGTCTATAACTATATCCCTTCAAAGTATGGATATAGTCTTCATTTTGTAACTCCTTTATTTATAGCCTTTTTAGTACTATTCTCCAATAAGGTCTTAGCACTAAAAGAGCATTATCCTTTGATATATAAAATATCTATTATAAATTTATATTTTATATTCTTTTTGGTTGTATGGATACCTTTTGATATATCAAGAGCTATTCAGTGGGTAAGTGTTGTAGGTTCTTATACTTTTTTTATCTATTTTGTAGTTTCATTTTTGATGGGACTTAAAGGGGATAAGGTAGCAAAGTATTATTTTATTGCTATTGGTATATTTTTGTTTTCAACGAGTTCTTTGTCTTTGATGACCTTAGGAGTTTTTCCCAATACACTTTTTACAAGATATATTTTTATTGTAGGTTCATTTATAGAGATAATTATGTTTTCTTTGCTTCTTGCATTTAGAATTGATATTATTAGAAAAAGCTACCAACAAAAACTTGAGAATGAAGTAAGTGAAAAAACTAAAAGTATCAATGTACAAAATAAGCAATTACAAGAACTCCTTAAAGAAAAAGAGATATTGATCAATGAGATTTTACATAGAGTAAAGAATAATTTTCAAATATTGATTGCACACCTTTCAGTTGAATCAATGTCCGAAAAGAATGAATTAATAAAAAAACATACTCAGAAAATCAACTCTAAAATTAAGTCTTTGTCAGTTGTCAATGATATGCTTTATAGTCAAAATGAAGATGAACTAATAGATGTTAAAGATTATTTTGAAGTGTTCTTTCCTCATATAATTGATAAAACAGTACGGTTTGATCTCAAAATACAAAGTTTGTCTTTACCTGCTAAGATAGTAAAAAAGTTAGGACTTTTAGTAAATGAAATGATAACAAATACACTCAAGCACCAACTTCATAATGAAGAGTTTATAATTTATTTTTCTTTACATAAAGAAAAGAATGATATCTTGGTATTAGAGTATAAAGATAGTCAGAAAAAGTCGAAAGAAGGAGATTATATAAGAGGCTATGGTACAGTCTTTATTGAAGATTTTACAGAGTCATTTAAAAACTGTACTATAAAAAAAGGAGACAATGAGTTTCATTATATAATGACTTTGGAAATTTAAAAAGTCTTCCCTTTTATTCGTGTTTGAATATCTATGGTCTTTATATCGGTAAATTCTTTTTGCAAATATTGTTCAAGTGCTACTCTACCTATCATCGCAGCATTATCACTACAAAATTTTAATTCACTCAAAAAAAGTTTTGTTTGAAATTCATCGCATAGTTTTTCTATCTTTGTTCTTAGCATTTTATTTGCACTCGCCCCTCCAACAATAGCAAATTGCTTAGGTCTTTTGAGTTTGAAGTATTTTTTTACTTTCATCATTATATGAGCAATAGCTGCTTTTTGAAATGAAGCACAGATATTGTTTATAGTAGTGGTCGAAAGGTTATCATTGTTTTTCTCTTTTTCTATAATAAGACGTACTGCGTTTTTTAGTCCACTGTAACTAAAAGCTATATCAGGACTTTGTTTCAGTGGTATTGGAAGTTCATAAGTATCTTCATCTCCTTGAAGTGCGTGCTTCTCAACGACAGGACCTCCTGGGTATCCAAGCCCTAACATTTTAGCAACTTTATCAAAGCTTTCTCCAAAACTATCATCCATAGTTTCTCCAATGATTTGTATATCATTTAAACTATTGGCTTCTAAAAGTTGTGTATGTCCACCTGATACAAGAAGTATGGTTGATGGAAGTTTTGATTCCTCTTCAATGAACAATGAGTAGATATGACCCTTTAAATGATTTACCGCTATCAAAGGAAGATCCAAACTTATACTAAGAGCCTTTGCCATCGTGATACCTTCCATCAAGGTGACACTAAGTCCAGGTGAATTTGTAACAGCTATTGCTTTTAAGTCTTGAAAGTACGGTGTACACTCTTGTAGTATCTTAGGAAGAGCCTCTGCGTGAAGCCTTGCGGCAAGTTCAGGGACTACTCCTCCATAAACACTATGATCTATCTCTTGAGATATTTTTTTATGATAGATGAGCTTTTTTGTTTGTATATCTGTGATAGCTATAGAGCTATCATCGCAACTTGATTCGATACTTAATATCAATTTACTTATCCTCGTCTTTTGTAAGCCAGTCCAATGCACAAGTAAGCTCTCCATAACCACTGTCTGTATTGATATGTCCAGCATCTTCAAGGATCTTTAGTCCAATATTTAGTTCACTTTGAAGTTCGATTACTTCTTCGACGTTCATATAAGGATCATTCGTACTTCCAGCCATGATAATCTCTCTTGCTTTTAGATCCTTAGGAACTGGATATGGAAAAAAGCTTTGTAACTCTTTTATTTCACAGTTCTTCCTTACTGGTGCTACAAGCATTAGTTTCTCAATAGGTGCTATATCGAATTTTTCTACAAAATGAAACCAAAGGATATTAGCAAGAGAGTGGCATACGACCATATCAGGTTGAAAGTGGTCAAACTCTTTTTTTAAGAACTCTATCCAGTCTTCAAAGTTAGGAAAGTCCTTATCACATATTTGAGGAAAAGAGACACAGTAGTTTTTTTTGATAAGCTCACTTGCAAGCCAAGCCTGCCAATGTGGATAGTCACTTCCGCCCCATCCGTGGAGTATTAAAACACGTTTAAACATTATTTGAGGTCCCTTACACATCTTACAAATTTTTTATAAGTTCTATTTTGATAGTAGATCGCACCACTTTTAAAAAAGACAAAATATCCATACAGACCAAAGTTTCTAGTCCATGTTCTATCACTTGCCCAATAGTTTTCAGGCAAGATGTATTTAAAAGCACGATCTATCATGATCTCATCTTTTCTTTTTTTATTGATGATAGTCTTATATTCTTCTCTTGATGGTAGATGCCAGTCACTAAATCCTGCAAAAGAAAGGTCTTTACAGTATTCTATTGCTTTTGCTTGAGTGAGTCTTATTTTGACCGTATCATAATTATCTTGCCACATAAGTTTATTTTGATCATCAATTACATAATCACCGCTTCTTGTAAGCTTCGCTCCAAATACAAAACTAGAGATCAGAACTATGGTAAGAATCATTTTCATAAGGTCTCCTTAGTAACGATAGTATATTTTTTACGCTCAATTGGATCTTTTACATCATCATCGAAAAGTTCTAATGTTACATTATACCCTTTTTTAAAGATAAGACCTTTTAATTCTTTAGGAGGCTCTTGCTCTTTTACATTAGTAGAGTGTTCTTTCCACTCTTTGAACTTTTCTTCATAGATATCAACGATCTTATCTTCATGGTATTTTCGCTCTAGCAAAAGTGCAATAGTGATGATCAAAAGCATTATAAAAGGTATCATCATTCCATCCATTTAAAACTCCTTTGCAAAAAATCTCACAGCTTCATTTGCCGCAAAAAGGTCATCAAGAGATTCAACTCTTATTGAGTGAAAATGGTTGATCGCTTCAAGAGATATCTTAGCGATATCCATAAAGTTTATCTCTTTATTCAAAAAACGCTCTACAGCTATCTCATTGGCACCATTTAAAACGACCCCAAGATTTTGGTTATTTAAAAGCTCTTTTTTTATCTCCCAGATAGGATATCTTTGTGTATCGATCTCTCTAAACTCTAGATTTTGTAGCTCTAGCAAGTCCACAGGGGTAAGTATCTGTTCTTCAACACGATCTAAAATAGCATAAGCTATGGGAAGTTGCATATTTGCATGAGCTAGATGAGCCGTAGTGCTTCCATCACGATAGTTTATCATAGCATGAATGATCGATTTTGTTTCAATGATCGCATCACAGTTTGTTGTATTGAAAAGCCATTTGGCTTCAATAAGTTCAAAAAGCTTATTTGTCATTGTTGCACTATCTATTGTTATTTTATTTCCCATAGACCAATTTGGATGATTTAAAGCTTGTTCAACTGTTACGTTTTTAAGCTCATCAAGTGGATAGTCCCTAAAGCTTCCACCACTTGCTGTTATCAGTAGCTTATCGATAGGCTTTTTTTCATCCATTAGATACCATAGTCCAAAATGTTCACTATCTATTGGAACTATCCTAGAGGTCTCTAGGAATTGACCACCAACTACTAAAGACTCTTTATTGGCCAAGGCTACTTTTTTTCCACAACTAATTGCTTTAATCGTAGGCTCTAGTCCAAAGAATCCAACAAGAGCATTGACCACAAGATGAGAACTTGATACTTCTATCTCTTCTAAAATAGCTTTAAGACCCACTTTTACATTGCTGTGATTGACTAAATGTGTATTTTCTTTAGAAGCGATTATCACAACTCTTGGATCAAACTCTTTGAGCTGTTTATTGAGAAGTTCAATATTATTTCCAGCAACAAGTACATCGATATGGATATTGAACTTTTTTGCTATTTTTAGGGTATT
>Ga0193951_1000834_pt1 | contig 13771 bp, 12 predicted proteins | sample BB_2_MG_FD_140370 | JGI IMG/M metagenome (GOLD analysis project Ga0193951, IMG submission 140370) | Microbial mat bacterial communities from the Broadkill River, Lewes, Delaware, United States - BB_2_MG | ecosystem: Environmental > Aquatic > Freshwater > River > Microbial mats | place: USA... | reverse complement strand
TAGATTCCTTATCGTATGTACTTAAAAAATCTAAGTTAGTAAGTTTTCTTAAACTTGTGTAAATTGTTGATTCTTTGACATTGACATATTCACTTATAGTTTTAACAAGCTCATACCCATATGAATCTGAATCTTTTAAACAATTTAGAATAACAATGTCAACTATTCCTTTTTTGAATTGTGGGTTCATAGCGCCTCCTACTACTTCGTAATATCAAGTAGTGATTTAATAATACCACACTACTTCGCAATACACAATAGTATTTATAAAAAAAATCAGCAAAAGCTGATTTTTAAGGTTGCATTACTCCTCCAAAAACTAACCAAGCTAATAGAGATTTTGACACTAGACTTAATACTATATATGTTCTTTCCCCATATATATAGTCTTTCCATTTACCAATTTTCTTATATTGTAGAATCATGTTAATTGGGAATAAGTTAAAGAACACAAAATAACTACCAAAAATAATGTAGACAAAGAATGGAACTTCACTAGGATCTGCATTTCCAAAAGCGTAAAGCGTAACAACTATCCAAGGGATAATTCCGGCGATACTCCCTATTACAAATGGTGACCACTTAGTTTTATCTGTATACTTATTTAATACTTCCATTAAATATCCAAGTAAGTTCATTACTGCATTGATTCCAAAAATAAGAATTAATGCACCAAAATCAAACACACCAAACAATGTCGCAATTAAAACAATCATTAAAGAACTACTTATCATGTATTCAAACCATCTAAAACGATTAATATTGTTCTCTAAGTCTTTGTTGTAAATCTTATTAAATCTTGGAATCACAATTATAAAATGCGCTAAAGCACTTAATAATAAGAAACTTGCAACAAGAATTCCAAAAGGTAATTTGAATAACTCCTGATTATTTGAAACTAGTCGCATTGAAGTTTCATCAAACATTAAAAAGTTTGTTTGAATTACTGGTTTAAAGTTCGATATTTGATCTATAAACAAAGCCGCAAGTAACATAAAGCTTCCTTGAAGTAAGTGGAATAAACCCATTATCAAGTTAAATTTTCTTAATTTTTCAAAACTCATATTATCACTCCCTTATGAAATCATTTTACTATTTATACAGTTTATAAGCAAGCAAACTACAAAAAAAGAAAGAGATTACTCTCTTTCCTTATACTGTAATTCATATAGATTATGATAATGTCCTTTTTGCTTTAAAAGTTCTTGATGAGTTCCTTGTTCAATTATTTCTCCTTTATTAAGGACGATAATTCGATCAACATGTTGAATTGTAGATAATCTATGGGCAACAATAAGCATTGTTCCAATTGACATCATTTTTTTTAATGATTCTTGGATTAATTGTTCAGTTTCAGTATCAATATTACTTGTTGCTTCATCTAGAATCATAATTTTAGGTTGATGTACAATTGTTCTTGCAAAACTCAATAATTGTCTTTGTCCACTAGAAAAGTTGTTTCCTCTTTCCCTAACTTCCTCATCATATTTATTAGGTAGTTTGTCAATGAATCTGTCTGCATTAACATATTTACAAGCATTAATCATATCCTCATCTGTAATGTTTTCATTTCTCAACTTGATGTTAGATCTTATTGTTCCACTAAACATAAAGACGTCTTGCAACATTTGACCTATATATTTACGTAAACTGCTCTTCTTAATTCTAGTTATATCGATTCCATCTAAGTAAATAGTACCTTTTTGAATATCATAATTTCTTGTAAGTAAAGCAAGTATTGTAGTTTTTCCGGCACCAGTTGCTCCAACAAAAGCGATTGATTCTTTCGCTTTCGCCTTAAAACTAACATCTTTTAATACCCATTCATCATTAATATATTTGAACCAAACGTTTTTAAACTCAATTTCACCTCTAATATTTTCAAGTTCAATTGAATCTTCAAGGTCATTAACTTTTGGTTTTGAATCTAAAATACCAAAGATTCTCTCACTTGAGGCGAATGCTGATTGTAATATATTAAATTGCTCAGCAAGTTGTTGAATTGGCTCAAAGAATCTACCAATATAATTTTGGAAAGCAATTAATAAACCAATCGTAAAAGTTCCTTCAAGAACACCCACACCCCCAAAGTATAAAATAATCAAAGTTGATACCATATACATTAAGTACATTGTTGGACGATAAATACCAAAGATTAGTATCTGTTTAAAATAAGCTTTTTTTAACAGTGTATTTTTCTCATCAAACTCTTCTAGTTTATCTTCTTCTTGGTTAAATACTTGAATTATTTTCATCCCTGATAAATGTTCTGCTAAGAAAGCATTAACTCTAGAAAGGTGTGCTCTTGTTTTTCTATATTGTCTTCTTGAATAAATTCTGAAAACAAAACTAGCGACAATTATGAACGGTACTACAATTAATACTAAAAGGGTAATTCTCCAGTTTAGTAAGAACATCGCAAGTAAGATACCAATTATCATTAATAAGTTCTTGAATACACTAACAATAACGCTAGTATACATTTCATTAAGGGTGTTTGTATCATTTGTAACCCTAGTAACAAATGAACCTGTAGGAACACTATTTAAGTATCCTATATCTTGATACTCTAGGTGTGTAAATACCTCTTTACGAATATTATATATAATCTTCTGACCAGTTATTTGTAAGATTATAGTCTGCAAATAATTGAAAGCAGCTCCTAAGATTATAACTATTAAGAACACTACCAAATAACTAAATAAGATATTTAATTTTATATTATCTGAATCAAGAGTATCAATACTTTTACCAATGATATAAGGTTCTAACAAACTTAACCCTACAGTAAGTAACATAAAGACAAATGTTATTATAAAGTCTTTCTTAAATGGTATAGCATAACGTAACAATCTTTTAATAATCACACCATCAGACATCGTGTGTTGTCTTTTTTCTAATTCTTCTTCATTCATGATAACACCTCGATTTCGTCTTCAAGTCTTTGTCTATTTACCATGTCTTGGTAGAATTCGCAACTTACTAATAGTTCTTGATGAGTTCCAACTCCTATAACTTCTCCATCATCAATAACAATAATTTTGTTAGCGTCTTTAATTGTACTTATTCTATGTGCAATTATAATAGTTGTTTTATCTTTTCTCATTTTATTAAGATTACTCAATATTTTTTCTTCAGTTTTAGTATCAACTGCAGATACACTATCATCTAAAATTAAAATTGCTGGATCTTTGATAAGAGCTCTTGCGATTGCTACTCTTTGACGTTGTCCACCACTTAATGTTACTCCACGCTCACCAATTATTGTATCGTAACCATCTGTAAACTCAATTATATTTTCATGTACATCACTTAGCTTAGCAACTTCAATTACATTATTTGTATAGTCAATATCTTTTTTAATACCAAGGGCAATATTGTATTTTATTGAGTTACTAAATAAGAAACCATCTTGTGGAACATAGCCGATATTACTTCTAATTGTTTTCAATGGATATTTCATTATATCCACATCATCAATAAAAATTTGGTTTTCTTCAACATTATAAATCCTTAAAAGTAAATCTAAAATTGAAGTTTTACCACTTCCAGTACGACCAAGAACACCTACTGTCTCTCCGTTATCAATAGTAAAGCTGATATTCTTTAAAACAGGTTCAATAGAGTCATTATACTTAAACGTTAAATTTTTAAACTCGATTTTTCCCTTAAGCTCATCAATTTCTAAAACATCATTATCATAAACATCAATTTCTTCATTAAGAATCATATCAATTCTTTGTAGTGAAGCTTTTCCTCTACTTCTAACATTAATAATCATTGATAAGGCCATCATAGGCCATATAAGTGTTGAAAAGTACATTATAAATGTATTTAAATCACCAATAGTAAATTGTTCTGCTTCAGGCAATAATTTTGTTTGGCTAACAAGCGTACCACCATAAGCTAAAATGACAACAAAGATTATACTTACAACCATTCTAATTGTTATTTGTAGTAATGATTGTATTTTTACGTAATCAATGTTTTTTTGTTTAGCAACATTATTCACTTTTAAAAACTCTTTAATCTCTGATTGCTCTTTTACAAAAGCTTTTACAACATTTATACCCGATAGATTTTCTGTTGTAAAATCACTTAAATCCTCAAAAGCTTTTTGGGCTTCTTTAAATTTTTTACGCATTTTATTTCCAAGTATAGAACCTAGTAATGCAATAAACAATAATGGTATTGCTGAGAAAAACGCAAGTCTCACATCAAGTTTGAACATCTTATAAAAAGCCAAGCCACCTAAGAATAAGGCATCAACTAACATAATCATCCCAGGTCCTATCGCTCTTCTTACTGATTCAATATCATTTGTAAAGTAAGCCATTAATCCGCCCACTTTATTTTTCGAGTAAAAATTATTCGAAAGTTTTAAAGAGTGTTCAAACAACTCATCACGCATACCATAATCAACTCTTCTTGAAGCACCAAAAATAAAAAATCTCCAAAAGAATCGTCCAATAACAATAACGATAACAAACAATGATATTTGTAAAATTATATCTCTAATATCTAAAGCTGTAATAGTCTGTTTATCAACACCATCAATTAAACTCCCAATTAATGTTGGAATTTCTAGTTGAACATAGTCTATAACAACTAAAAATGCTATCCCAGCTAAAAAGAGATGAAGGTATTTTAAGTAGTATTTATTTACTGTTTTTCCAAAAATCATTTTTTCACCTCAAATTTATTAAAGATTAAAACTAATTGTTTTAACTCATCACTTGAAAGTTTGTCATACATTTTTTGCACAGCTCTCTTACTTTCAAACTCATTCGATCTGGCCAAAATACTCCCGCGTTCTGTAAGCGAAATATAGTATTTTCTTTTATCTTCTTCATCTACGTTTTTGACAATCAAACCGATTTCTAGAAACTTGTTTATTATTTCTGTTACAGTCGGTTTTGAGAGATTGCACTGTTTTGCAAGTTCAGATGGTGTAATCTTTTTCGCATCGTAAATTCTCTTAAGATATTTGAATTTACGACCTGGAAGCTCATTAAAACTCATTTCATCATATATTTCTTTTGCTGCATCAAAATACATTTTTAAAAAGTAGTTAAAAGATTTTCTAACGTCTTCTTCTGTCATCAAATCACCTCTTTCAATATAGTTAGTTAGTATTTACCTAACTATTATATTACAAGTTATAATCTAGCACAACAAAAAAAGTTGAATTTCTTCAACTTTTTAACTATTCAATAAATCTATAAACGATTCTGCATATTTTACAACTTCAATTAGTTCATCATCAGAAGGTTGGAATTTTAACTTGAATGGTTCAATTGTTTTGTACCTTAATTGTTTCAAACGTTCATCAACATGTTTGATTCCTTCACCGCTCCAGCCATAACTACCAAAAACACTTGCCTTTTTAATTCCTTGTTCATAAGGGTTAAGTCTAATTAATATTTGCCATAAAGGGAACAATGCATCACCTAATATTGTTGGTGAACCAAATAATATACCATCCGCATTCTTTAATGCTTCCATTACTTCATCTAGATTATCATATGTCATATCATAAGTTAGTACTTTTATATTATTTTTTTCAAGTACTTCTTTAATTTTGTTTACGAGGATTGTTGTGTATCCATAGCTAGTAACATAAGGAATAACTACTTCTTTAACACTATTTATATTATTAACTGAAGCTAGTTCTTTAGAATAGTTAATAATTTTCCAAGGATCCTCATCTAATATTGGCCCATGTCCTGTACATACCATATCAATTTCTAGTTTCTCTATATTATTGATAGCTCTTATCATAAACGATTTAAATGGTAATAATATTTTTTCAAAGTAATAATGAAAACCATCCATATACTCATCATAATCAGTTATTTTACTTTGTAAAGGAATATCCATACCATAATGAGACCCAAATGAGTCACATGTAAAAATTACATTATCAGTTTCCAAATAAGAGTATATTGTATCTGGCCAGTGTAAGTTTGGCGCAGAAATAAATTTAAATATTTTTCCACCTAAATCTAAAGTTTTATTCTCTGAAACTGCTAATTCCTTAAAACTCATATTAGTAATTTCTTTTAGGTTTGATAAAGCAGCTCTTGAACCTACTACTGTTATGTTCTCATTAAGCTCTAAGATTTTCTTGATTGAACCCGTATGATCGGGTTCAGCGTGATTTATAATTATATAATCTACATCTTTAATATCAGTTAATTCATTAAGTTTATTAAGATAATCATCAATCTTTGTATGTTTTACAGTGTCAATAATCGCAGTTTTTTCTGTTCCTTTAACTAAATAGGAATTGTAAGTTGTTCCATATTTCGCATGTAATACGACGTCAAATTCTCTTAATTCGTGATCAATAGAACCTATCCAATAAATCCCATCTTTTAATTTCATTGTTTTCACATTTACCACCTCTTCTATGTCCTTTAATATTTTATTATAAAAGAACATAAAAAGCACATGAAATACTCAATTATTTATAAAAAATCATCTTCATTTATTAGTTATTTTTTTTACAATAACAAATCCAATAAAAGATAAAGTGAGACTGTAAATAACTATTGATTTTACATTGATTTCACGTTCATAAATCTCATTTACTTTTATTAGTATTTCTTTAATTGTCTCACTATCACCGTCGCTCAATTTCATTTTAAGTAAATATGTTCCTGGAATAGTTTCCATCTCTTGATACTCGTTAAAATCTATATTAGATATTACTGTTTCAGGACTAACTTCTTGATTTTGCTTCAAAATTCTTAGAATATCATCGTTTGAAAGAGTTATTTTATTATCAACTTCAATTATGTAGGAATCAATATAGATAATTGGTGGAATATTATCTATTACATTGATATCAATTGTAAATGTTGTTTGATTATTACTCATATCTTCAATCCCAAATGTAATCTTTTTTAAACCTACACTATATTTATCATTACTATAGTGATTCTCGATTATATATATATCACTTATAAATAAATCATCACAATTATCTTCAACAATAAATGCGTTTAGTATATTATTAAGATCAATCTCATTTTCACTTGAAATCATAAAGCTATTTGAATTCGATAATTCAGGGGGAACATCATCAAAACAGTTGATAGTTATATTGTATATATTTTCATTTCCTGATGGATCTTTTAAAACGAGACTTATAATATATTCTCCAATTACTTCTTGATTACTTGTGAAAGAATCGCTTGTTATTTCTACCTCAATTTGAGATTTTTCGTAATAGTTATCAGAAAAATCAAGCTCATCAATAATCTCGATAGATGTTTTAGATGATGACATAAAATAGTCATAATTAAGTGCACTAATAAGAATTGGTGCAGTATCATCAATAATGCTTACTGTTATAATCTTTTGAGTTGAGTTAAATGATGAATCAATTGCTTCTATAGTAATAAAGTAGTCACCTAAAACACCTTCAAATCCAGTGAAATTATCTTCAACAATTGATATACTTAATTCTGTTTCATAATCATCAAAAGCACTATAATAATTACTTAGTATTTCACTAACACTAACGTTCTCATCACAAGATATTTCAATATTATTCGGGCCACTTATTACAGGGGGAATACTATCTACAACTACAATCAATAAATCAAATGTTGAATAATTGCCAGAACTATCAGTAACTTTTAGCTTAACTGTGTATTCACCAATTACTGATTCAAAACCAGTGTAATTATCTTCAATTACAATAATTTCTTCAGTAATATCACCATCACAATTATCAACCGCACTTATGTGTGATGAAATTATATCTGCAACTGTTTCATTCCCTAGGTATCCTGTTGTATATGTTCCACTGCTTTGAAATGAAGGGGGAGTTAAATCAACATTAGGAGCAATGTAGATTTCATACTCAGTATATTGATTACCCTCTTCTAGTTGAAAATTTGTAAATCCAAAATATGCTAAAAATTCATCAAATCTAGCTGCTTCAAAATCCAAATATAATTTCTCAACATAATTTGTAGTAGTAAAGGTACAATATGATTTCTCATACTCTACAGTACAATTAGGATTGTTTTTTATATCTCCATTAAGATAAACAATATCCCCACTTATTGACACTGTAGTATCATTCCCTAGTAAATCAAATCCTGGGAATGAAAAAGTGTAACTAGTATTAGGTTTTACTTTCACTGGCATGTCTAATAAAAACCCGGTATTAGTGAAAGATAAATTCTCTTCATCAATGTAATTAACTCCTCCGGGTAAAAAGTCATATATAGTTACTGCAAAAACATCTTTATTGGCTAGTAAAATCATTATGTAGATTACAAATATTACTTTCTTCATTTTTATCACCTCAAAAGTATAATACTCATGAGTATATCAAAAAATAAAAAAAAGAGGTTATCCTCTTTTTTTATTATATTTAGTTAATACTTTAATAGCTTTAAATGTAAGATATGATGCCCATTCTTCTTTAGCGTATTTTTTAAAATAGTCCTCATACTGATACCATTTCCATTTTGGGTATATTAGTTCATTGTTGTTAATTTTTATTTGTAGCATATTTATGTTATCCTCAAGTTTATCTTCAAAACCATTAATAAATTTACTTGAAATAATGAATGCATCAACAGGCTCAAAATCATATGTATCTGACTCACTATCATAACTTTTAATCATGTTATCGATTTTCATTTTTATATATGGACAAATTTTATTTTTTATGACATTTTCTGAACGTTTATAATATAGTAAGACACTAAGTAAAGAATGCATTGATGAACCACAAAAATTATCACCAGTTATTTCAGCAATTACCATTTTATTGAATTTTTTTAGATCAATTTTAGTAACAAATTGATGATATTGATTTAAAAACCCACAAATCTCAGGATTTGGATTTAAATAATCATAATCATTTGAGCTTTCATAATTCCACCAAATTGCTCTAGGATAATTATTAACATCAGGAGTTATCATTGTAAAACAATAATTTTCATAATCAAATACCATCTCATAATAACTAATGATCTCTTTTATAAGTTTTTCTTTTTCTAAAGAATATTTGATTTCATCTAGTATATTTACAGCCATATTAGTACAAAGCACTGTAGATGAAGGAACTCGCAAGTCTGGTTCTAAACTATTACCAAAACCTAAATCTACATTTTGATATTTTCTTAATTCCTCAATAATTTCATTACTCTTATCAAATTCTAGATTTTCTATTAATAAAACATCAATGTTTCTACCTGTTTCCTTAAATTTACCTAATAGTAGATTATTCATTATCATCAACTAATTTCACACAAAAGTTTAATACTGCACCACTTTTAGTGTAATCTTCTTCTTGCAAATAATCCTCATAATCAAATCCATGGTTTATTTTAATATCGTTTTCTTTAATAAACTCATAAACTCTTGGTATTTCACTAAGTATATTGTCAAAGGCAATTGGAAAACATGCATATTTACCTTCTGGAAGTTTTTTACTTATAAAACCTTCTTGATTATAGATTTTGTTAACTTCGCACAAAATAAAATAATCAAATTGCTTCGTTTCCATAAAATCAGGGGGATAACACTCTAGGCCAATAAATTTCCCTCCATCTTTTACATCGTCAATATTTGGAAAATCCTTGTCAAAAAAATCAGACCAGTATTTCCTAATTTTATTTTTAACACCAATTTTAACGCCACCAGGATACTCAATTCCTACAAAATACCTAGAACCATGATTCTTAATACCATATTTCATATTCATCACTCCTTTATATATATATTATACCATAACTAGGAAACGTAAATAAATATACAAAAAAAAGTTAAAACTAATTAACTTTTTTTAAGTTTCTATCTTTTATTAACCAAGGTAAATAAGCAAGAAAATATAGAATTCCTATTATACTGCCCATAATTAAAATTCTCAATCCTATAGCGGATGGTAGAAAATTAAGTGCACTTTCACCATTCTCCGTTGTTGATAAGAATAAATAATTAGCACCTTCGATATTTGCATTTGCATAAAGAGCGATTAAAGTTAGTATTATAAGTGCTCCAATACTTTTAAATGCAGATTTAATAGTTGGTCTAAATCTATGAACTGCTATCATATAAAAAACAGCTATAAATATCGATAAGTGTTCAATCCAAAATTGATAATAACGAAAGTGAGTAGGACCGTTATCAGTAATTACTGCCGGCGTGATAAGGGCGTTAATTGATCCTGCTAAAGCAAAGAAATAGACAATATCAAAAAGTGTTTGTCTTTTACTTAGTAGCATAAAACCGCCTAAAATTGCCGTCCATCCACATACAGTAATCGGTAAATGATCTTTAATGTCTGCGCCAATATACATTTTATGCCAGAAATATGACATATCAGCAATAATCATTGTGAAGGCAAGTACAAGTCTAATTAGATCCTCATTTTTCAAAGTTCTAATCTTATCTTGATACTTAAATAAAACATAAATTATTCCAAGTAATAATAAAATTGGAATCAAGTGTGCTAATGTGAAATACTTAAACTCTCCTGGTAATCCATGATCAAAAAATTCTCTCAATTTTATCTTCTCCTAACAAGTTTTCTTTACTTATATTATACATCAAAACTAGTTTGAATAATCAACAATATAAAAAAAGAATGGAAATCCATTCTTTAAGTTTCAAGAGCAATTTTTCTAGCTTTTCTTTCTCTGATTTTTGGTTTAAAATCAACCCTAGCATATAGAGTAAAACCAACAAACGCTATTACGAAGTTTGAAATAAGCATTGCATACCATACACCGCTACTTCCTAAGTCAGTATATTCTCTAAAAAATAGAATTGTTGGTACTCGTAATAACCATAATCTAGTTACACTAATAATAAATGTAAATCTAGTATTTCCAGTACCATTAAATGTACCAATGAATGTTTGGAAGATTGCCATTAGTGGTAACCCAATTAATAAATAGAACATGTATTCTGTAGCAAGAGATATTGCCTCTTCTTTTTCTAAGAATATTCTTGCGAAATCTTCTCTAAAAGGCAACATTGCAAGTGCACCAATCATCATCAAGATAACACTTAATTTCATTCCTTTTCTAAATGTTTCCTTTGCTCTAGGTATATTCTCATTACCAATATTTTGTCCGATATAAGATGCAATTACTCCACCAATAGCCATTACAGGATGTAGAATCATTGAACTTAAACGATTCCCAATTCCAAATGCAGCAACAGTCATTGTTCCAAAGCCATAGATTATACTATTCATTACTCCAAAGCCAATTGCTGTTATTGCTTGTCCAAAGGCTGCTGGTATCGCAATTATAGTAATGTTTCTGAAAACATTCAAATCTGGCTTGATATATTTAAATGAGATTCTTACCCCGTTTTTCGCAAATAATAGATATCTAACTCCAAGTGGTAAAATTGAGACATTTGCAACTAAAGTAGCATATGCTGCTCCACTAACCCCTAAAGAAAAATACTCAATAAATAACCAAGATAAGATAATGTTTATAAAAATCGTAATAAGACCAAAAACTAATGGTGTGATAGTATCACCAGTACTTTGACGAATTGCAGAAAACGCGAAGAACATAAACACCACAGGTAATTCAAAACTTCTGATTTTAATATATTTTACAGACTCAATAAACTCGTAATCCTTAATACCCATCAAAGTCATTATAGATTCTGCAGTAAAAAACGCTAAAATATTCAATAATAATCCTAGTAAAAATGAGAAAACTAATAATTGTGTAGCATATTTTCTTGCAGTCTCAAATTTCGCAGCACCAACGTATTGACTTATTAATGCTGTACCAGCTACACTCAACCCAATTCCAAGTGAAATGAATGTAAACATAACAGGAAATGTTAATTGAATAGCATTAATACTTTGCTCAGCAAATCCTTCAATCTGTCCAACAAAATACATATCCACAATATCGTGTAAAGTTTTTACTAAATTGTTAAGCATCAATGGTAAAGATAATAACAATAATCCTTTGTAAATATTCTTATCATATAATATTAAATGTCTTCTACCTTCATCTTGGGTCATTTTCTTCACCTCGATTATATATTATAGCACAATAAATTTACAAGTCTATAATATAACTATAAATAGTGAAAACAAATTAATCTAGTTCTCTATAATTGCATACCCGTTTTTCATTGAATAGTTTGTCTGACATTTATCGCAAAATAATGAAGGACTAAGAGTAACTACGCTCTTCTCGTTTAAAATATATCTATGACCTCCTCTAATTAGTGGTGTATAAATTTCCTCACCGCATCCAGTTGGGCACAAATGTGTTGATTGCATAGTTTTTTCTGATAAGTAAACAATGTTTTCTCTCATAATATTTCTTTTAGGTAAAGTGTTAACTAACTCTGTTTTAAATTCTACAACCATTTCTTTCACCTCGTAATTGACTAATCAGTCATATAGTATTTAAAAAAAATTTATATTTTCTTTTTTCTTTATTTTAATATACTTTTCCAAAACATATCAAATGTGTAATTTATAAAATGATCTTGTTCAATACTTTTATTTTCAATAATATAATTTGCTGTTGCTTTAAATAAATTACTTATATATATTTTAGAGAATTGTGGATACAGTGTACATAAATTTTCGGTATTAGTAATTAGTAAGATTTCATTTTGAAATTCTTTAAAGTATGATTTTATTTTATCATGATCCAACTTTTTTATAAATGGTGAGTGTGAAAATTGCTCGATAAATTCATATTCATCAGGAAATGTTACTGCCCAATTAACCATTTTTTTCCATAAGTATTTAATATTTTCATATGGATCTTCTGATCTTTTAAAATCAGTTATAATCAATTCATGAGAACGTCTTTTTATCTCTAAATAGATTTCTTGTATCAAATCTTCTTTTGAGGGAAAATAATTAAATAATGTTCCAACACTTACTCCTGATTCCTTTGCTATCTTTGATGTAGGAGTGTTATGAAAACCATTATTATCAAATAATCTAATTGATGTATTAATTATTTTTTGTCTTTTAGACATATCCATTCATTTCACCTCTTTACTATTACTTTACGATGTATAATATCATTTTTTTATAACATAGTCAAATATAATTTGCTAATTAAGCTACTATTAAAGCCATTTATAAATAAAAAAACAGTTCGTTAATACGAACTGTTTAATTTATTAGTTTGCGTTATGTTGGTTAATTAATGAAATTAACTCGTTTTCGTTTTGGATATTACCCATTACATAATCTACCTCAATACCTAATTCAACTGAATTATAGTCATTATCAGTTAAAACACTAGTACTACTTCTTAATATTGTAGAACCATCAGGTAAGATTAGAATAGCTATTGAACTTGCTCCACCACTTGAATCTTGTCCTATGATTGTAGCAAATCCTAAATCTTTTGCAACACTTGTCATTAGATTAGCTGCACTAAAAGTTAATTTAGAAGATTTAATAAACCAGTTATAATCTAATGCTTCAGTTGTTACAGTTAAGAATGTCGAGCTTGTGAATCCATCAGTTGGATTTTTAATATTAATTGGGAGTGGTTGATCTGTCATGTAACCCATAACTTGATAAGCAGTTCCAATTATTCCTCCACCATTACAACTCAAATCAACTACCACATTTTCAACAGTATCAATACCTTGAATAATTTCCATAATTTCACTGAAATATTCTGGTGTTTCAGCTTCAAATCCAGAAATAAATACTACAGCAGTTTTTCCATTATCATATAAAGCATAATCGTCTTTAATAGCACAATAATCTTCTAATGCGAAATACTCC
>Ga0193951_1000833_pt1 | contig 13774 bp, 10 predicted proteins | sample BB_2_MG_FD_140370 | JGI IMG/M metagenome (GOLD analysis project Ga0193951, IMG submission 140370) | Microbial mat bacterial communities from the Broadkill River, Lewes, Delaware, United States - BB_2_MG | ecosystem: Environmental > Aquatic > Freshwater > River > Microbial mats | place: USA... | reverse complement strand
CTGAAACGTATAAAGTTTGAAGAAGATTGTATTGTTGGAAAATGAATCCAAGATTATTTCTTCTAAATTTTGTGAGTTCTTTTGTAGTCATATTACTTATTATGTCTTTATCGATAGATATTTTTCCACTTGTTGGAGTGTCTAAGCCACTTATTATATTAAGCATTGTTGATTTACCACTACCACTAGGTCCAAGGACAACAATAAATTCACCATCTTTAATTTCGATATTCATATTTTTACATGCATATGTTTTTATTTCACCTGATTCATAAATCTTTGTTACGTCTTCTAATTTTATTCCCATAGTTATTCGCTCCCTATCATTAATAGTATTTTTTTAAACTTTATTTTTATGTTATTCAAGAATGTAGATTTTGATACTTCTTTTTCATACAAATACATCATTAGCTCATACATTATTGCTGAATATAGACTTTCACATAGAAAACCAATATCAACATCTTTTATAATTCCTCTTTCTTGTAAACTCCTACAAATATCTTCAATATTTTTAATATACTGAAAATCAAGTTCAGCTAATTGTTTTGCTCTTTTTGGGTTTTTCTTCGCGAACTTTACCATGATGATTCCTAGTTCAATGATTAACTTTTTAGGAAACATCATTGTTTTCTTTAGAATCTTTTCTGTATAGTTATATAGTATTTCACTAGCGTATTCACCTTTTAATTCCTCAGTATAACTAAAATCTATTAATCCTTTAGTGAAAGATTCTAAAAATATTTCACCTTTTGAATCAAAATAATTAAAAAGTGTTCCCTCAGCAATACCTACTTCTTTAGCTATTGTCCTCGTAGAAGTTTCTTCATATCCGTTTATCTCAAATGACTCTTTAGATACTTCTAATATTCTATTTCTTATTTCATTTTGCTTCTCTTTACTGATTCTCGCCATAAATCCTCCTTTATATGAGTGTACTTATATGAGCTTACTCATATTATAAAACGATTACTCTAAAAAATCAACTATACTTATACTAGTTTGTTTTTTTGACTAATTTAAGTATAAATTATATAATTAGATAGACAGGAGGTAATAATTATGGACAAATATGGAAAACTTGGTGTTATTCCTTATATAGGTATTTTGGTTATCCCCGCTTTATTATACCGTGATGTAATGTTTCTAAACTTTATGGAACCAGCTTCTAGTCAAGAAGCTCTAGGGTATCAATTTATGAGATTTATGATTTTATCAGTTGAGATGATATTTATTGGTGCAGCTTATTACGGTGTTAGACAAGATAATACAGAGTATGTTACAGGAGTTTTTTTACCTAGAAAAGAAAAGAGATTTTCAGCCATAGTTTTATTTTTAAGCTCATTTTTAATGATTTATGAGTATAAATTTATGGAATCATTTCTAGTACTAAACACTATTCTTTTCTTTGTATTAATGTTTTCTGGTCTCATTTCATTATTTACTTATGAATTTTCACTTTATAAACGTAAAAAAAGATTGAAGAAATAATTCTTCAATCTTTTTTATTTATTCATTTCTTTACTTCTTAATTGTCCACAAGCAGCATCAATATCTGATCCTTTTTCTTTTCTTAAAGTTGTATTAATCCCTCTTCTTTTTAAATGATTAAAAAAGGCATTAGCTCTAACTTCTCTACTTCCTTTGTAATCAAACTCATTAACTGCATTATATCTAATTAGATTAACATAACAGTTAATTCCTCGTAAATGATTACTTAACTCATTAGCATGTGCTACTTCATCATTAATACCTTCAAGTAAGATATATTCAAAAGTAATTCTGCGATTTGTTTTTTCTACATAGTACTTACTAGCTTCAATTACTTCTTTAATACTATAGCGGTCATTAATTTTCATTAATTGACTTCTAATTCGATCATTTGGTGCATGTAAGCTAATAGCTAAATTTATTTGTGTCTCACGATCAGCAAACTCATAAATTTTCGGAACAATTCCACTTGTTGAAACTGTGATATGTCTTGCTCCTATTTCTAGACCATATGGACTATTAATAATATCAATAAACTTCATAACATTATTATAGTTATCAAAAGGTTCACCAATACCCATAACAACAACGTGACTGACTCTCTCTTTTGTAATATCACTTACTTTAAGTACCTGTAAGACAATTTCAAAAGGTTCTAAGTTACGTTTTTTCTTCTCAAGACCTGATGCACAAAAAGTACAACCAATATTACAACCAAGTTGTGTTGTTACACAAACACTATTTCCGTACTCGTGTCTCATTAATACTGTCTCAATTAAGTTTCCATCACTAAGTTCAAATAAAAACTTCTCAGTTTTATCACGACTAATTTGATGTTTACTTAGTTTTAAATCTTCGATTTTATAGTTTTCTCGCAAATATTCACGTAGTTTTTTACTTAAATTAGACATTGCTGAAAATTCATAAACTCTTTTTTTGAATATCCATTCAAAAATCTGTCTTGCGTTAAATTTCTTAAAACCATCTGCCTCTAATTTCTCTGCAAACTCATTTAAATCTTCATTTATAATTGATTTCATTTTATCACCACCGATATTATAACATAATAAAAACTTTCAGGCTCTAAAATACTATATGTTTTTTTTAAAGTGATCTTTTTGGTTTAACAAAAATACTCTTAATAAACTTAGCGATTACTTTTCTAGTTGTTAACCAATAAATTTTTCGCTTTTTCTTCAACATGTTTTCAACTAAAAACGGTGTAACTTCTTCAACTTCATTTCCTAAAATATTCATGATTTTCATGCTTTCTTTTGTGCTGTTGTTAAGTAGTAAGTCTGTAAAAACCATTCCAGGTGATAAAGTTCCTACAACAATATTTTCATAGTCTTTCATTTCCTTATTAACCGCATTACTAAAGTATCTTAAAAGTCTTTTTGATGATCCATAAATGATTGTTTCCTTAATCATTCTATCATCACTTCCAAGACCTTCCATATTGTATACATAACCATGCCCTTGTTTAATCATTTCATTTAATGCAACTTTTGTCCCGTTTATCATTCCAATAACGTTTGTATCAATCACTTTTTTAATGTTTTCACTATCTAAATCAATAAGTAAGGCTCGATCTTGATCTATACCTGCATTATTAATGAAAATATCAATTTCACCAAATTTAACAACCGCGTCATTTAAGGCTACTTCAATTGAAGTAATATCCCTAACATCAACTATATATGTATTATATTCTCCTTGTAAATCATTGATAGATGTAAAAGATTTTTCTGTAGTTCCAGTAAAAGAGACTTTATGACCTCTTTTTAAAAATTCTTTAACCATGCCTTTACCAATACCTCTAGATCCACCAGTTATAAAAATATGCATCAAATCAACTCCTTTTATACTTTCATTATAAATCAATCTTTTACTCAAAAAAAGAGAAATCGCAAAGGCGATTTCTCTTAAGGGGGATATGAAAATAATTAATATTTAACAGAATTATCCATTTCTGGTAAATATTTAATTAGAATCAACGCTAATAAACCAATTCCTAGTTGTGTTAAATTTCCGACAATTGAAGCTAAAGCTGCGCTAAATGTAGTTAAGAAAATTGATTCATATAAATAATAACCAACTAACATAATTATACTACCTGCGATTATAGCTAATATATTCTTTGTAAAATTAGTTCCTTGTTTTCCGTTATCCTCACTAATTTTACCTACTGCATAGCCCATTATAAAGCGTACTACTAAACTCCCTGGAGCCCAAACCATCCATGCTCCTCCACTAAATAAATCAAATAACGCCATTCCAACACCACCTGAAACTGCACCAAACTTTTTCCCATATTTTAAGGCGATTGAGAATAAGGCGATATTTCCTAAATGTACTAGTCCACCAGTTGAACTGAATATTGGTAATTGACTAAGATATACACTTACAAAAACGATTGCGGTAAACATTGCTAAATAAACTAATTGTCTTGTGTTCATAAATTCTCCTTTAATTATGTTGATGGCTGTATTATAATATATGTATGTGTACTTTAAAATATACAATATTATTAATTTTGAGGTGGTCAGATGAAAAAGAATAAAAGTTATAATATTCCTCTTTATAAACAGATTTATAATGATATCGTAAATAAGATTTATAATGGTGTTTTAGTAGAAGGAACAAGACTTGAATCGGTTAGAAATTATGCTAAAAAACTGAACATAAGTACTACTACAATTGAAAAAGCATATAACCAACTTGCGATTGAGGGTTATATTGAATCGCGAGCTAGAAGTGGTTTTTATGTTTTAAAAGTTGATAATGTCGAATATCAAAATCTTCATCATATTGAGCCGATTGATTTTGATTATTACACTAATGTTAATATGACTGATGATTTATTTGATTTTAAAGCTTATAAAACGATAATTAACCGTGTTATAAATTATCAATCAGATGATTTGCTAGCCCTTTTTGATCCTCGAGGTGAACATGTTTTACGAGAGGAAATCAGAAAACATGTTTTAGTTGAAAGAGACATTCAATGTGATGTAAATCAAATTGTAATTGGTCCAGGAATCCAAAACTTACTTCATATACTACTTAGTATATTAAAAAGAAAAAGTATTTGTTTTATTGACCCTCCTTTTGATAAGGCAATTACTGTATTTAAGAGTCATGAATATTTAATAAATTCTTTAAACTCAGTTGATGAGTTATTTGAGTCAAGAAGTGATTTTATGTATCTATCTCCTTCTAATACATATCCATATGGAGAAGTAATCAAGATTAAGGAAAGACTTAGATTAATTAAACAAGCTGAGCTTAACGATTCATTTATTATTGAAGATGACTATAACTTTTTTATAAGATATAATAGTTTTATTGTTCCATCAATATACTCTTTAAGTAATAGTGACCGTGTAATTTATCTTGGTTCATTTAGTAAGCATCTTTCACATTCACACCGTATTAGTTATATGATTTTACCTAAACCTGTATATGATATATATAAAGAGGTTTATGATAAGTTTTCTCAAGGTGTCTCTAAACTTGATCAACTAGTGTTAGCCGAATTTATGAAAGAAGGTTTATTTAAGAGACACACTAAAAAACTATACTCTATTTACAAACACAAAAATGAGCTTGTTTTAAAAGCAATGGAAAAATATGCTAGTTCTGACATTGATTATAGTGGTGTTGAGTCAAATCTTAATGTAATTATTAGGTTTAAAGATAATGAATCAAAAGAGAAGTTTATTCTTAAATGTGAAATCTTACATTTAAAAACTTACTCAATTAATAATCTAAATCTAATCTTACCTTATGCAGGAATTAAAGATGAACTAATTGAAGATACTATTAAAAGACTTTTTACATAACAAAAAAAAGAATAACATTATTAATGTTATTCTTTTATTTTTTATCTTAATACTGCGTTATATTTCTTTTCAACAGCTTTTAAAATATTATTTGTTAACTCTTCAACTTCTTTAGTTTCTAGTGTTTTCTTAGGGTCAGAGAATTCTAGTTTAAATGCTAGAGATTTTTTGTCTTCACCTAGTGATTCACCAGTAAATAAGTCAAATACTTTTACTTCTGTTAAAGTTCTTTTACCAGCTTTTTTAATTTCATCTAGTAATTCTTTAGCAGAAATTTTTAAATCAACAACTAAAGCTATATCTCTTGAGATAGTTGGGAACTTATTAATTTCCTTAACTTTTTTAACTTGTCGTCTAGATTTTAGTAGTTTCTCAATATCAAGTTCAAATACATAAGTTTCACCAAGATTATTTTGTTTCTCATATTGAGGATGTAATCTTGCGATAAAACCATATTCATTATTAAAATCTTTAATTATTGCTGATTGTCCTGGATGATAATTTTTTGATAAGCTTGCTTTCTCAAAATCAAGATGACCAAGATTTAATCTATTAAATAACGAGTTTAATATCCCTTTTAATGTGTAAAAGTCAGCGACTTCTACTGTAGCATTCCATTTAGTACTTGATAAAACTCCTGTGATTGCACCACTTAATACTTCTTTTTCATAATCTTTTGTGTATTTCTTTCCGATTTCATAAACAAATACATCTTCAAGTTTACGAGCACGATTATATTTAATTACATCAACAATACCATTTAGTGGTGTGTGTGTTAAAGTTGTTCTATCTTCACTCATCGGCATTTTTAAGTCCACTTGATTATCATCTGCTTCTAAAGTTAAATCATTTACATTCTCTTTTCTCATTAAAGAGTAAGTAATCACTTCATTTAACCCAAGTCCACTTAAGTGTTTTCTTAAGTTTCTTTTAAAGATTTGAAGCTCGCTTAATTTTCCAATTGAAACAGTTGATGGTAGTGATAATGGTAAATCATCGTAACCGATGATTCTTCCAACTTCTTCAATTACATCTTGATATGTTTCCATATCTTGTCTTCTTGAAGGAGCAAGCACTTTAAATGTATCGTCTTTTTCAGTATAAGTTAGTGATAGTTTGTCTAGAGTTTTTGAAACTAAATCTTTTGAGTAGTCTGTACCTAATACTTTATTAATTTTTGTAAGTGTAATTTCTATTAGTTTTTCACTTTTTACAGTATTATCAAAACTACTTATACCTTTTAAAGCTTTTCCATTACAAAGTTCAATAAAAAGTTCTGTTGCATATTCTAATGCTTTTTTTGTACGAGCAGGATCTACTTTTCTCTCAAATCTAGTTGATGCTTCACTTCTTAAATCCAAACGGTTAGAAGTTTTACGGATGTGGTATGGATCAAAGTTAGCGCTCTCTAGTAAAATTGTTTTAGTAGACTCATTAATCTCAGTTGATAATCCACCCATTACTCCACCTAGAGCAATGTTTTCTTTTCCATTAGTAATAACTATGTCATTACTAGTAAGTTTTCTTGTAACTTCATCAAGAGTAACTAATTCGCTATTATTTTCAGCCATATCAACAACTATTTTGTTTGTTTTTACTAAATCGTAATCAAAAGCATGAAGCGGTTGTCCAGTTAATAGCATTACATAATTAGTAATGTCTACAACATTACTAATCGGTCTAATTCCTGAGGCAATTAATCTAGCTTTTAACCATTGAGGACTTTCTTTAATTTCTACATCTTTAATTAATCTAGCATAATATGATGTACATTTATCTGTCTTTGTTTCAACTTTAAGTGTATTTACTTCATCACATTCTTTTACTGTAGGTTCTTTAATTAATAATTTAGTATCTAGCAGTGCTTTTGTATCGTAAGCAACACCAATCATACTTAGTAAGTCAGCACGATTAGGCGTTAAATCAAGTGCGAATACTTGGTCGTTGTAATTTAATGCTTCAACTGCATTCATCCCTGGTTTTACAAATGAACTTATAACATGAATACCTTCTTCTTGATGGTATTTACTTTCAATCCCAAGTTCATTTAAACTACAAATCATTCCATTAGATTCAATTCCCCTAATTTTTGATTCTTTAATTTTAAAGTTACCAGGTAAAACTGCACCAGGTAATGCAACAATAACATGTTGATCTTTATCAACATTTGGAGCTCCACAAATTATTTGTGTAACTTTATCACCGATATTAACTTGGCAAATGCTTAATTTGTCTGCGTCTGGATGTTTTTCTTTTGATTCAACATATCCTACTACTAAGTTTGTTGCATCAACTAAGTTATAATATTCTTCAACTTCAGCACTATGGGTATTAAATAGTGTTGTAAGTTCTTCGACATTCTTGTTTACTTCTACTAATTCTTTTAGCCAGTTCATTGAGACTTTCATATTAATCCTCCTTTAGAAATTGATCAATTTTATCGATAATTTGATTTCGGTTTTCCTTATCAAAGAAAAGGAAGTGACTAGAGTTAATTTCATATCGATCAATATCTGTTGTTTCTACTTTATCTATTATCCAATCAATTGCTGATTTTTTTACGACTTCATCTTTTAGTGTTTCTACTATTAATAACTTTTGAGTAATATTTTTTATATGTTTTTTCGCATATCTTAAGTATAGTTCTGCGTGAAATAATTCAATTTTAGGTATTAGTTGAAACCTTCTGATGAATTCACTAAAGAAAACACGTTGAACTCTTGTAAGGTCTGTTGCTGCACTTAAACTTTTAGCAACACCTGTAAAAAACTTGCGGAAATTCGGATTCTTTAAGACTGGACTAATTAGAACAACCTTGCTTATTTTTTTACATCTTGAAGCAAGAACTGCAGCAGTTGATGCTCCTAAACTATAACCAATTAAATGTACATCACTGAATTTTTCATTCATCATTACTATTGTATTATCAACAAATCTAATAAAATCTTTTACTTTAGCTTTCGGGAAGTAATCTCCAACAAACATTCCAGGCATATATCCTGGGTAATAAACAAAGTATTCTTCGTTACTACTTAGACGTTTGTATAAAGATTTTAATTCAGCACCGTTTGTCCCAGCGCCATTCACAACGACTATTAATTTCTTATTCATTTGTGAATTGCTTGTTAAACCTTAAGTCATTTAAGTAAAACATTCTGATGTCGTTTATCCCGTATTTTAACATTGCGATTCGTTCTACTCCCATACCAAATGCAAATCCTTGATATAGTTTACTGTCATATCCACTTGCTTCTAAAACTTTATCATTAACCATACCTGCACCTAAAATTTCAATCCAACCTGTATGTTTACAAATATTACATCCTTTACCATTACAATTAGCACAACTCACATCAACTTCAACTGAAGGTTCTGTGAACGGAAAATATGAAGGACGTAATCTAATATCACGATTACTACCAAACATTTTTTTAGCTACTTCTAATAATGTTCCTTTTAAATCAGCCATTGATGTTTTTTTGTCAACAACTAATCCTTCAATTTGCATAAACTGATGAGAGTGAGTAGCATCATCATCATCTCTTCGATAAACTTTACCAGGACAAATAATTTTTATTGGTCCTTTTTCACTGTTATCAAGCATTGTTCTTACTTGAACTGGTGAAGTATGGGTTCTAAGTAATGTTTCATCAGTTATATAAAATGTATCTTGCATGTCTCTTGCTGGATGATCTTTTGGTAAGTTAAGTTTTTCAAAGTTATACTCATCAATTTCAACTTCTGGACCTTCCATCACTTGGTAACCCATTCCAATGAATAAATCTTCGATTTCTTCTTTGATTTGAGTAAGTAAGTGAGTTTGCCCTATTTCAAAATCTTTTCCAGGTAAAGTAACATCAATTGTTTCTTTCATTAATTTTTCATTAATAATCGCTTCTTCAATTATTATTCTTTGGTTATTAATGTATTCATTAATAGCTTGTTTTGCTTCATTTGTAAGTTTACCAAAAACTGGTTTTTCCTCGTTTGGTAAATCTTTCATCATTTTAGCAATCTCTGAAAAAGAACCTTTTTTCCCTAAATATTTTGATTTAAACTCATTTAGTTCGTGGATTGATTTAACAATCAATACTTGTTCTTTTGCTTCTGCTATTATGTTTTCAAGTTGTTGTTTTACATTCATTAGTTTCACTCCTTTTATAATAAAAAAATCGCCCTGAAAAGGACGAATTAAATTCCGCGGTACCACCTATATTCTCGTTAGACGAGCTCTTTATCCTTTAACGCAGGGATACGGATGTGATTAGCATCTCTAGAAGGTGAATTCATTAACCAAAGTTTAGAATATTCTCAGCGACAATTCTTCTCTTTAAAACTTGTTATGTTAATTACTATATCTTCATCATTGATTTCCCCATTATTATATATTAAGGATAGGTTAATTTCAAGTAAATTGTAAACCCTAAAAAAAATACAACTATTGAAGTTGTATTTTTATAGTTTTATTAGTCTTTAAATATTGCGATTAATCTTAGTAATTCAATGTATAACCATACTAGAGTTACTATTAATCCTAGTGAAAGTGTCCACTCGTATTCTTTAGGTGCACCTGATTCCACCATTCTTTTAATGTCATCAAAATCAGCTATTAAATATAATGAAGCAATAATTGCGCTTAATACTGAAATACCAGTATATAATGCAAATCCACCACTTGTATCTAATAGTCCAAAGATTGAGCCAATAAACATGAATAATGACGCTATGATAATTCCGATTAATGCACTGAACAAGAATTTTTTAAATCTATTCCCAACTCTAATAATTCCTGTGTTAAATAAGAATAACATTCCAAACATTACACCAAAAGTACCAAATACAGCTGTAATAACGACATCATTACCTTGAGTTACTGCATATAATGCACTAACAACACCTAAGAATGTACCTTCTGCGATTGCATATATTATTGAAAATATCATTGATAATCTTGGGTTTCTTAATGCAACAAATACGCTAATCATACCAATAATTGGTGCAGCAATTAAAAATCCAATTCCACCACCAGTAATTGTACCAGTTTCAAGTATCATTCTACCTGAAAACATTGCGAACACAGCTACTATTGTAAGTAACAAAAATGACTTAACTGTAACTCCTGTATATGTAACTTGATCTGAATAATCTAAATCAAATTCATTCATTCTTGTGTATACAGGATTCGAACCTCTAAATCTCATAAAAAATCATCTCCTTGATAAGAATTATATCACAAAATTATGAAAATATTATGAAAGTTCAAAAATACTCATTTGTGAGTTATCAGGTAAACTATCAAAGACATTTAACATCTCTAATTTTGTAAATAAAGTAGTGGATAATGCTGTTCTATCTTTAACATCATCTTTACTTGTGAAGTCTTTTTCTTTTCTTGCTTCTACTATTGAATTAGCAACTTTTAAACCTAATTGTTCAACAGTAATAAACGGGATATATAAAGATTTTTTATCCTCACTAATAATGAAGTTTCTTGCCTCACTTTTATCTAGTGTGATTGGTTTAAAACTAAATCCTCGTTTAACCATCTCTAGAGCTATTTCAAGTACTGTATATTGTCTTTTTTCTGTTTCTGAGGCTTTATTACCTTTTTCTTCAATTTCATTCATTCTTTTTGTGATTGCATATTCTCCACCACTAAGGGCATAAACATCAAAATCACTTGCACGTTTACTAAAATATGCTGAATAAAAATGAATTGGACGGTGAAGTTTAAACCATGCAATTCTCATTGCCATCATTACATAAGCAGTTGCATGAGCTTTTGGGAACATATATTTGATTTGTCCAGCACTCCAAATATACCAATCAGGTATATTTTTTTCTTTCATTATAAGTTTATAACCTTCCCAAGCTTCTTTGTTTTTAGCAGCTTTACCTTTACGGATAAACTCACTTATTTCAAAAGCTTGTTCATTTGTTAAACCAGATTGGATTAAGAATACCATGATATCATCACGACAACCTATTACGTCTTTAAATGGAATTTTCCCGAATTTAGTTTTTCCAGTTACTAAACTTTCAGCATTATTCAGCCAAACATCTGTCCCATGTGATAACCCTGAAATTTTTACTAATTCAGCAAAGTTAGATGGTCGAGAATCTCTTAACATTCCGCGAACAAAACCAGTACCCATTTCAGGGATACCAAAACTTGCAACATCACTATTTAAGTCTTCTTTTGTTAGACCAATAATTTCTGTTGAATTTAAGAGTTTATACACTTCTTTATCATCAAGAGGAATGTCTCTTGCATCAGCGAATGGGAAGTCTAGTGGGTCTTTTTCAACAAAGTCCATTAAGTATTTAATCATTGTTGGATCATCATGACCAAGTACATCTAATTTAAATAAATTTTCTTCAAATGAATGATAATCAAAGTGAGTTGTCATCCAGTTTGAAGATGTATCATCTGCAGGAAATTGATAAGGAGTAACATCAATGATTTCTTTGTAGTTTGGAACAACTACAATCCCACCAGGATGTTGCCCTGTTGATTTTTTTACTCCGGCAATTCTTTTAGCACGTCGTTCAATTTCTGCTTTTCTTAAAGTTTTATTAGTTTTTTCTAGATAACCCTTAACATAACCAAAGGCTGTTTTATCTGCAACGGTAGAGATTGTACCTGCCCTAAAAGCACGATCATGACCAAAGATTTCACGAATATATTCATGAACTTTTCCTTGGTAATCTCCAGAGAAGTTTAAATCGATATCTGGAACTTTATCCCCTTTAAACCCTAAGAAAGTTTCAAAAGGAATATCGTGTCCGTCTTTTTTAAGTTCAGAGTCACAATGAGGACATTTTTCATCAGGTAAATCAAATCCACTATCAGCTTTATCTAAGATTGATTGGAATTTTATTTCCTCATCTTTTATTCCGTATCTAGTTTTTGCTTCAGTTGTCATTTTAAAACTAGAGAACTGACATTTCGGACAAACATAATGTGGAGGCATTGGATTAACTTCTGTAATATCCATTAGTGTTGCTACTAAACTTGAACCAACACTCCCTCTACTACCAACAAGGTAACCATCATCTAATGATTTTTTAACCAGTAAATGAGAAATATAATAAACAGTAGAGAATTTGTTTTGTGTAATACTATTAATCTCTTTATTTATACGGTCTTCTAATATTTTTGGTAAGTTTTCTCCATAAATGCTTTTAGCTTTTTCACTAACCATTTTTATCAACTTATTTTCCACACTTAAGATTCCATCTAGTGCTAAAAAGTCATCTGTTGGTGCATATAACTCATTTGAGAATGCTTTTACTGGTTCTAAACTATCTACAATCTTATTTGGATTTGTGATAACTATTTCTTTTCTTAAATCTTCATCTAAATATTCAAATTCACTTAACATCTCTTTAGTTGTTCTAAAGAATTGTGATGGGATTTCTTCATATCTTACAAGAGGATGTCTACCTCCACCTACTACTGGTGTTTGAATATATATTTCACGGTAAACACTGTCTTTTTCTTCTAAGTGATGGACATCTCCTGTAACACATACAGGGATATCAAGTTCTTTACCAACTTTGATAATCTTGTTTATTGTATCTTTAATAACTTCTTCAACATTATCAAAGTTTTCGCCAAGATACATATAATCACTTAATGGCTGAATTTCTAAGTAATCATAGAATTTTGCGGTTTCTCTAAGTTCATCAATATTTTTATTGATTGCAGTTTCAAAGAAGTAACTATTCATACAACCACTACCAATCAAGATACCTTCTCGGTTTTTATCTAGAACTTTTTTCATTATTCTTGCTTCTTTATGGAAGTATTTTGTATTAGCTAAACTAACAATTTTAAAAAGATTTCTTAAGCCTTTTTGATTTTTAACAATTAAGTTAACATGCTTGCTTATTGAATGTTTATAAGCATTTGTATTTTTTGTTAACTCATTTAAATCTTTAAGATTTTTAATCCCATGACCGTTAAACTCTCTTAGCATATGCAAGAAAATATCTGCGGTTGCTCTTGTATCATAGATTGCACGATGGTGCTGTACAAGACTTACTTTTAAGAACTTAGCTAAAGCTTTTAAATTAAATCTAGCCATTTGATCTGCATATAAATTACGAGCAACACTTAAAGTGTCTATAACTGTATATTCTTGATCATATAAATCATGGTCCTTTAAATTTTGGATAATGTGTCCCATATCAAAATGAGCATTATGAGCAACTAATACAGAGTCTTTAAAAAACTCTTTTATTTTGGGGATAACTTCATCTATTTTTGGTGATAAAGCAACATCACTTGAGGTAATAGAAGTTATTTTTGTGATTAGTGGTGATATAGGTCTTTCAGGGTTAATTAAAGTCTCAAATTCATCAATTATATGATTGTTCCTAATTTTTACAGCACTTATCTCAATCATCTTATCATAATTAACACTTAACCCAGT
>Ga0193951_1000831_pt1 | contig 13787 bp, 3 predicted proteins | sample BB_2_MG_FD_140370 | JGI IMG/M metagenome (GOLD analysis project Ga0193951, IMG submission 140370) | Microbial mat bacterial communities from the Broadkill River, Lewes, Delaware, United States - BB_2_MG | ecosystem: Environmental > Aquatic > Freshwater > River > Microbial mats | place: USA... | reverse complement strand
CTCCGTAACTACTCCAACAAATTCCTCTTCCTTGAATAACAGATCCTCCATTACTTTTTATCTCTCCACCTCCAGTTGCTGTAGTACTTTTTATCTCACTTATTGGCAATGTTATAATTTCTGGAATACCATTTGTTTTAAATAATTTATCTTCTCCATATGCGACTCCAGCATTATTCTTTGCATATGCTCGTACATGGTAAAAAGTTCCTGGTAATAAATCTGTTAAAGATGATATAAACTTACCTGTTCCAGGAGCTACTGGATATTGAACAGTCTTTGTTATTTCCGATATTGTTGGATTTTCATTTATACTCCAACAAACTCCTGCCGATAAAATATCCGCATTACCATTATTTGTTATCTCTACACCTGAAACAGCTTCAGATCCACTAATTACATTAGGCTCTAATGTAATTAATTCTGGTAGTGATGTTGTTATAAAACTAGTTTCACTACTATAACTTGTTCCTACACCATTAGTTGCATATCCTTTCACATAATACAGTGTCCCATTATTTAAACCTGACATGTTACTTATAAAAGTTCCTATATCTGCTGGATTATTTGTTTCAGAAGGTACTTTATGATAGGTAATTCTGTCCGTACTCCAACATACTCCAGCTTCTGTCACCAATGATCCTCCATTATTAAGAACTATTACGGTTCCCACAGCTGAAGTTCCTGTAATATCTGATATATTTAAAGTTGCGGTGCTTAATATCGGCAATACAGGTGGTGGCGTAGTAAACTCAAGCAAATTTCCATATGCTTTTCCATAGCGATTATAAGCAAATGCTCGTACGTAATATTTTAAATCACCCATTAAGCCTACTAAATCACTTGGAAATATTCCTACTCCTGATCCATCATTAGTAGTTACAGCATTTGAATCATCTTTAGGATCTCTAGCACTACTCCAACATATTCCTCTTCCTTGAATTACTGACCCACCATTACTTTTAATATTTCCTCCACCTGCTGCTGTTGTGCTTTTTATATCTGTTATTGGCTGAGTTATAATTTCTGGAATTCCATGAGTAGTCTTGAGTGATTTTTCTTCTCCATATGCTATCCCAGCACTATTGATAGCATATGCTCTAACATAATATGTTGTATTAGCCCTTAAATTTATAAGAGTCTCAAGATACTCTCCCAATTCAAAACCTACTACCGATTCGGACACTGTTTTTGTATTAAGTGTTATATCTGGCAAAGGATAAACATCCCAACATATTCCTCTTGTAACTATAGCAGAACCACTATTACTAATTATATTTCCTCCACTTACAGTATTTACATCAGTAACGTTTGTTATATCTAATGTTTTTATCTCAGGAATACAATTAATATCTTTCCACTCTATGGCTGATAAATAACGAATTGATTTAGAAACACTATTAATATAAAAGGCACCTTCATGAAGCTCTGAAAAAACTGGGTCTTTATCAAGAACTGGTAATATACAAGTTTTTATGTTTTCTGATTTAGTCTCAAAATCATCTCTCAAAACCGAATTCGTTTTTGACAAATCTGCAATCCTCACCCAGCCATTCCCTGTAAATATCATCATTGACTTTACATCAATTGAATAATACAAAGCACCAGGAGACGCTTTATCTGAAATACTCTTTTTAACAGGTATAAACGGAACACCTTCCTTTACGACAAAGAAATCTTCCAATGTTGATATATTCACTTCATTATCACAAAAACTTGCCCATCTTACACCTGTAAAAATTATAGGGCAATTATCTGTTTTACTATATATAATCATTCCTGATTCGGGAGAATCTATACTTAACTGATCAACTACTGGTAGGTGAGGAATCCCATCTATTACTTGGAATCCTTGAGCATCAGAATTAGTAAAAAATATTACAAATAATATAACACAAAAAAACTGTTTTGCTTTAAGACTTGTAAAGTGTAAAAATCTAGATATTATCTGCGAATATCTTTTGTGGTTTCCAGTTTCAAATTCAATCATTTCTCGAAATCTTTTCCAGTAAATCTTTCTGATACAACTAGCGCTTCCCAAGCATCTCTATTATCAAGCTAATTTGCTTATTTTGTCTTGCTATTTGTTTTTTTATTTGATCTATTTCCTGTTGTTGGTAAGTTATCTGTAATTGCTGCTCCTTTATTGCTTGCAACAACACTGCAGTAAGCTGTGTATAATTCACTTTTAAATAACCATTATTCCCCCTAGTTACTAGTTCAGGAAACTCAATTTGTAACTCTTGTGCTATTAATCCTATCTGAATTCCAGATGCATATTTATTTTTTTCTTTGAACTCATAACTTACTCCCCTTATGCTTTGAATCTTTTCTAAAATATTAGTTAAAGTTGCTATTTTCGTTTTTAGTCTTATATCAGAAGGTGTATAAAGATTCTTGTTTATAGTTAATGACTGCATTAATTCAGCATTTCCACTGACATCAAAAGTTAGCCCCTCTGTAGCATCTCCATCATTATTAATTGCAAATGCACCCATCTTCAAGACCTCTGTAGCTGTATGATTTCCTAAATTATCTGGATCTACACCTACTGGTTCCCAATTAACTCCATTAAAAACATACAATTTCTTCTCTATGGTATTGTAAAAAACATCTCCTAATTCTGATTTTGATATATCTGGATTAGTATCCCCACTTGGCGTTGTTGATGTTAAATTATCAACATACTGCTTAGTTGCTGCTTCCTGTGGACTAACTGGATCTCCTAAATTAACAATTGAAAAACCTCCCATCTTCAAGACCTCTGTAGCTGTATGATTTCCTAAATTATCTGGATCTACACCTACTGGTTCCCAATTAACTCCATTAAAAACATACAATTTCTTCTCAATCGTATTGTAAAAAACATCTCCTGCTTCTGCTACAATCGGATTAGTATCACCACTTGGTGTTGTTCCTGTTAAATCATCTATATACTGCTTAGTTGCCGCGTCCTGTGAGTTAACTGGATCTCCTAAATTAACTATTCGATAATTATTTACTCCTGACCCCATAGATACGTTAGCCGTTGCGTCTCCAAATTTATTTATAGCAATTGAATTGGTGACTACACTTGAAGCTTGACCAGCTTCATTTCCTAAGAACATATAATCCTTAGGAAGTTTTATTGAACTTGGGTTTCCTATTTTTGTATCAACATAATTCTTTGTTGCAGCATCTTGAGGATATAAAGGATCTGCTAGAAAATTTATATTATACTGATTACTTGCATTTCCTAATGAGATATTACTCTCTGCAGCTCCAAAACCACTTATAGGAATAGTATTCTTTAATACTGAAACTGCTTTCCCTTGATCATTACCAATAAATAGATTTCCTTTAGAAAGAGATATACTCATTTCTGGATTCTTTAATAAATCATCGATATATTTTTTAGTAGATGCATCGCTATCATAAATAGGAGTACCAATATCAGTTAATCTGAAATCACCAAATGAAATATTCTTCTCTGCAACTCCAAAATCACTCAGAGCAATATTATTCTTGGCAACTTCTGAAGCTTTACCTGTAACATCACCTACAAAAATATTTCCTTCTTTTAACGATAAACTTCCTGAATTAACTGTTTTATTATCTACGTAATTCTTTGTTACTGCATCATTAAGATCTGTAGGCTCAGCAAGTTTTATAATTTTATAACCTTCTAATGAAATATCTTTATCTGCCGATCCAAAATCACTTATAGGAATTAAATTTGTCTCTTTAGGAATTGCTCTATTTATGTCACTACCAATAAACACTAATCCGTTTGGTAGAATTAGATTTTCTGGAGATATAACCTTAGTATCTACATAACTTTTAGTCGCAGCATCTTGCAAACCTATAGGATTTGCAAGATTAACAATTTTATAATTATTAGTTCCATTACCTAAAGAGATATCTGAAGCTGCATTGCCAAAACCACTAATTGGAATGGCACTTTTAGTTGTTGCTACTGCTTTATTTGAATTATTTCCCACAAAAAAATCACCATAAGAAAGAGAAAGTAAACTCTCTGGTGATGAAAAAAGAATATCTACGTAATTCTTTGTTGCAGCATCCTGTTTATCCATTGGATTTGCTAGATTCACTATTCTATTGTTCGTCGTTCCATTACCTAAAGAGATATTATCAATAGGATTTGCAAATCCACTTATAGGAATATTATCCTTATCTAACTTTTCTTCTGTTATTGCTTTATCATTAATAATAACTTTTCCACTGTTACTTATAGATGCATCTCCAAACATCTCAACAGGAGTTGCAGTATTGGATGTATTCCCAACATATATTTGTCCTTTAGGAAGCATATTGTCTAATGGCATCCAAGCCGAACCATTATATACATATATTCTATGATCAGAAGTATTATAAAATAAATTACCTTCTTTTATATTTACGGTTGTTGGATCAGGATTAATTATATCACTAGGAGTTGACCCACCTATTGATAATTCAGACCATTTTCCACTAGAGGTATATATGTATAAAATATCACTATCTGTATCAAAGAAAAAATTTCCAACTTCACCTGTTGTTGGTCTATCTGAAATAGGACCTTTTTTTATTGATGATCCACTAATAGGCTTCCACTCAGAATTTCCGTTAAGCATGAAAATTTCATCACGACTTGTTTCATAAAAAACGTCTCCAAATGAAGGAATTGAAGGTACTGAAGATAATTCTTGTGGGAGAGCCCATGAGACACCATCAAAGATATAACATTTTCTATCCCAGTAAGACCTTATTATATCACCTTTGCTTCCTGGGGGAGAACTTGTAACTGGTCTATAATAAGAAATTGAAACACTACCTAAAGAATATTGAGCCCAACCTGATTCAGTTAATTTATATATTCCATCATCAGAAGTATTTTTGAAAACATCATCAATTTTCCATTTCAACAACGGAATAGTTGTACCTGAATTATAATTTGGCAACTTATCATTAACATTTATAGTTGCAGTATTAACTACATTTGTCATTACAATATCAGATAATCCAGCTGTTATTAAAGGAAACCCCTTCTTTGTTGGACTAAATATGATTCCAGAACCAATCAAAGGAGCTTTACTATCATATGCTTTTGATACCGTACTTATTAATGAACCAGTATTCGTTGCAGAAATAACCTCAAAAGTATTACCAGATTTGTCTACTATTTTATCTCCAATAGACACCTGTGACGCAGAAAACATATTAGTTAAGTCTGAAAATTGTCCCTTTATTTCATACTTTGAACCACCAGTAAAATTAATGTAGGTAATATTAAACTTACCATTAAACTGTTTTTTAGTTTGCGCACTAGAAAATAATGTCAAAAAAACGAATAAGAAACAAAAAACAAAATATTTATACTCTTTCATTACTCAATAATTTAATTCAAGTTAATACCTACTACTCAAAACTAAAACCACCACTCACATTAACTCTAAAATCTAAGAGTAATAAAGAAATCTTGGTCTTTATGACTTCCTAAACTACCTGTTTGAATATTTATTTTTCCATCAGCGCATTCAGTTATAACTGTGTCAAAAAATGTTGTACCTGAAGTAGAGATAGACCCCATAAAGTTTGGAACAGGAAGTACGATATCTATTATTCTTACCTCTGGAAGGAAAAAATCATCAACACCGTTATTAAAACGTTTCCCTTCATCTATAATCGCTAAATCAAGGAAGTTTTGACTTCCTAACTCATTATAATTTGTTTTCACCTTGAAATACTCTAAATCAACCCCAAGTGGAATAGTAATTGTAAACTTATGATTACCATCAAACGTAACAGTAACACCAGGTCCCGTTGCTTTTATGAAATATTTCTTTTCGTCATTTGGATGATAATACTTAGAACCGCCTCCTGTTGATGTCTTCCAAACTGCAGCTGTTCCTGTTTCATTTACTGTTAATATTTTATTTGCATCTGTCTTAGAAATAGTTGGTAATCCACTACTTCCTGCAGATGGTGTTTTCCACTCCATTGTTCCATCTGCTTTTACTGTCAATACCTTATTAGCGTCAATAGCATTTACCGTTGGTATTTTATCCAATTTTTCCTTATCTGCAGGTATCATTAGACTCGCTTCAGTTTTTGAACCTGCAGGAATCACAGCAGAACTTCCAGCACTCGACTTAATTTCTCCTTGATTACTAGAAGAAACATATGATAAATTAGTAGTTCCATTTAAATCATTCCACTCAAATCCACCTATTCCATTAGAGGCAAGGACCTGTCCTTTTATACCATTAACTGATATGTTTTTCATTTTAACAGCAGTAACTACCTGATCTCCAAGATCGGAAGTGGAAATTGTGTTATCCTTTATCTTATCTGTAGTAATAACATCATTTGATATAGTAGTAGTATTCCCAACTGAAGTAACTTCTCCCAATAAATTTGCATTAGTAGTAACAGTCTCTGCATTTCCAGAGATATCACCTGTCAAAGTACCAATAAAAGTTTTTGCTGTAATATTACCTGCTACAAAATTCCCTAAAGCATCTCTTTTAACAATTGCAGAAGGATCATTATTATTTGTAGCTGTATTTATAAGTTTAATACCTTCACCTACATCTTTTGCAGATGTCCCTCCAACAAAACTAACCACTGGTAAATCAGCAGTTCCAGACAAATCACCTGATAACTTGATTTTACCTTTTAAAATTGTAGAAGCATCTAACACTGTCCCAAAATTATCTACATATGCTTTAACAGCCTTCACTGTAGGGTACTTGTCATCAGATCCTGCATCAGCTACTATATCAGAACTTTTGTTTATCTTATTTTCCTTGGTATCCAAAGCAAATTGTACTGCATTACTTATTGGTTTATTTACATCACTTGTATTATCCACATTAGACAGATTCACGTCAGCTTTTTCTAGTGTTACTGATCCTACCTTTCCATTAACAGATTGAACTGGAGATGTCGGACTTAGTAACTCTACCCAGTTTACTATATTTGAAGCTGGTAATTCTGAAAGTATATATGTTTTTTGCTCATCTATTCTTACTGCAGTACTTCCAACAACTGCATCAGCCAGTGCCAACATCTCTGCTTCACTATTTAAAACATCTACAGACGATGTAGAAATAGAAGGTATTTGACTTACTGGAATTTTACCATTAAGATCTAGAGTTGCAACTCCATTCTTAGAAGCCATTTCAGACCTATCAATCTTAGTATCAAGTGCAGCCTTAGTTGCTGTACTAACAGGTTTATCTTTATCACTTACATTATCAACAAAATCTAAACCAACATCTGTTTTTGTATAAGACAATAAAGATTTAAGTTGACTCATTTCTATTGCAACTGGTACAGCTGATCCACTAGTTCTATTTCCCAAAATAGTTTTAGGTGCAATTGGAGCTAAACTCAATGTCGACTCTCCATTTTCCGCACCTCCTTCTAAACCAGTACCTGCTTTTACGCTAGTAATATCTCCTGTTGTTAAAATTTTATCATCAACATATTTCTTATTTACTGCGTCCATATCGGCAGTTGGTGCTGATAAATTTATTATTCTATATTGTATAGATCCATCTCCCATTGCTATATCAGCATTAGCCATACCAAAACCACTTAAAGGAATTGATGACTTAGCTATACCCTCAGCTTTTGAAGCATTATTTCCAATAAAAAATTGATCTTTAGTTAATGATAATGAAGAGGGATCAACAGCTACACCTCCTGTAATGTCTTTCCATGAGAATGATCCATCTCCATTAGATTGTAAAATATTTCCAGACTTACCGTTATCGAGAACAGCACCTGAACCTTTCAAATTTGAAGCTTCTATTGTATTTAATGAAAGACCTAATGGATTTAAGTTTGTTCCATCTCCATTTAAAGAAGAATCATGACTAATTCCTGTAAGCATCTCTTTCCAGTTTGCTCCATCATGAACATATACTTTTTTATTTGTTGTATTATAAAAAATATCTCCTGATACGCCTGATGTTGGATTTGTATCTCCTGTTGATGTTTTCCCTAATTTGTCATCAACATATTTCTTATTTACAGCATCTAAATCTTCTGTTGGTGTAGATAAATATTTTATTCTATATTGCTTGCTAACATCTCCCATTGCTATATCTGTTTCAGCAATACCAAAACCACTTAATGGTATTGATGATTTTGCGACAGCCTCTGCCTTTGAATAAGTATTACCAACATATAAGTTATCTTTAGCCAATACTAACGCTGAAGGATCAACAGCAATTCCTGTTGTAATATCCTTCCATGAAAATGTACCATCTCCATTAGATTGTAAGATATTTCCTAATTTCCCATTATCAAGAGAAGCCCCTCCCCCTTGTAAAGTTGAAGCTTTTACAGAATTAGAAGCAACACTTAAAGGAGCAAACTCTGTTCCTTCTCCATCTAAAGTTACATCATGTATAACGCTTGAAAGCATTTCAACCCAAGCACTACCATCGTGAACATATAATTTCTTGTTAGCTGTATTGTAAAAAACATCTCCTGCCTTACCTGCTATAGGATTAATGATTCCAGTACTTGAATCTTTTATTTGATCGTCTACATACTTCTTCGTTGCAGCATCTTGATCTAACTTTGGGTCAAGTAAGTTCGTAATATTTAAATTTCCAGCACTTGTTCCTTTTTGCAATACCTCTGATAGGTTTTGTAACTCGTTGGTTAAATCACCATCTTTATCTGAATCTAGCTTGTTCTTATCACTAGGCATCATTAACCCAGCATTTGTAGCATTTACACTAGGTAGTATTACGTCATTACCAGTACTACTAGATATTGTTATTTTATCCTTGTCAACAACTAAATTCAAATCTGTTACACTTGTGGCTGGAACCACCCATGTAGATTTTATACCATTAGTTTGTAATACCTTTCCTGCATTACCTAATTGAGAAGGAAGCAATGCATTTAATGCAGCCCCTGGTGTTGTTTGCCCTGTTCCACCATTAACGATATCAATTACTCCTCTTACATTATCAGACGTTCCTGGTATATTGATTTGATCTCCCGTATTGTTCCCAGAAATATCAACAATACCTAACTTTTGTTTTATACTTGCTGCCGTTTCACTAGAAGATGCTACCAAATCATCAGTATAAGCTTTTACTGCTTTTACTGTTGGATATTTAATATCTGAACCTGCATCTGATAATATATTGGAACTCTTATTAAGTTTATCTTCCTTTAAATCTAACTCTATTTTTGTTGCTGAACTCACAGGCTTATCAACATCCCTTGTATTATCTACTTCAGAAAGTCCAACATCTTTCTTTTCTAATGTTACTGCTCCAACTTTACCTCCAACTGACTGTACTGGAGAAGTCGGACTTAGTAACTCTACCCAATTCCCCTTTACATCTGCTGGCTCTTTTGAAAGAATATATGTTTTTTGCTCGTCAGTTCTTACAACTGTACTTCCTACTGGTATACTTCCCATTGCAAGCATCTCAGCCTCACTCCCTAAAACATCAACTGACGAAGATGAAATTGCTGGAATCTGACTTACTGGAATTTTACCATTAATATCAAGAGTTGCAACACCATTCTTAGCCGCCTTCTCTGACTCACTAATCTTAGTATCTAACGCTATTTGAGTAGATTTACTAACTGGTTTGTTTTCATCACTAGTATTATCTACATTTTCTAAACCAACATCTATTTTACTTAAATTTAAAGATGACTTTAATTGTTCAAAAGTAACTGCTGTTGGAATTGCTGTTGAGTTGGTATTATTTCCTAAAATTGTTTTTGAAGAAATTTTCGCAAAACTTAATATAGCATCCCCAGATTGGGCACCACCACTCAAACCAGTTCCCGCATTAACAGAAGTGATATCGCCTGCTGTAGATAATTTATCATCGACATATTTTTTATTTACAGCATCCATATCTTCTGTTGGAGTAGATATATTTGTTATCTTTTTATTTTGAGCATCTGCTCCCTTCTCCAGTACCTGTGACAACGTCTGAAGTTCATTTGTAATATCTCCATCTTTATCAAGGTTTAATTTCAATTTATCTTCAGGTTTCATTAAACCTGCATTTACATCATTTACTAAGGGCAAAGTTGTACCCAAACCTGTACTACTATTTATTTTACCTTCCGTTGGGGCAGCTACATAAGATAGATTAGTCTTTCTTCCTTCACTTGGAATCCAGCTATTTCCATCCCACTTAAGATATTCCCCAGGAGCAGCTCCCATTTGATTTATATTTGAACCTTTTACAGTATTCTTTGCTATCTTATCGCCTGTAATAATTCCATCCTTTAATTCTAAATTATCATATGCTCCAGTTACAACACCTCCAAAATTATCATACTTACCAATCTTAGTCTTGTTTAACTCTCGTCCTTGCTTTGCTGATAAACCAGCGTTTGGATCAAGTGAAAATAAATCATCAACAATCTTAATTATAGCACCACCACCTGTCAATATTTGTTCATCCACATATTGCTTTGTTACTGCATCTTTAGGTGAAATTGGATTACCTAACTCTATTATTCTAGTACCTCCAGCACTTGCTCCCCTATCTAAGACTTGATTTAATGCTTGTAACTCATTTCCTGGATCTGCATCTCCATCTCCTCCAGATGTAACTGTAGATGGAATCCACCCATATCCATTCCATTGAAGTACCTGACCTGGAGTGGCACTCATTTGATTAATATTTGATCCTACAATAGTATTCGGTGCAATCTCAGTATGTGTAATAACATTCTTTTTAACCTTTATATTATTACAGAAACCAAAGACATCTCCATCAACAGTGAGATCCATAGGTATCCAACTAAATCCATTCCATAAAAGAACCTGACCTGAAGTCGCGCTCATTTGACTCAAATTTTTTCCTTCAATAGTTCTTTGTGCTATTTTTCTTCCTGTTACAACGCCATCTTTTATAATAGTATTATCACTCGATCCTGTAATATCTCCATCAAACTCAGAACCAATACTTCCTGCTCCTATTGACTTCCATGTATTTCCAGTCCAATACATAAATTTTTTCAGATTCACATCAAAAACTAACATAGAAACTGATGATTCATCACTACCTGAAAACATTTTTTCACGCATTTCTGTTGTTAATCTAGGAATTAATATTCCTTTGTTTTCAGATGCAACCTCAAGCATAGCTTTAGGATTTGCCTCTTTATTCTCCTTACCAATACGAACTCCTCCTACTTGAGCATTTGAAATGCTAACAAACGAGAGAAAACATAAAATAATAATTACTCGACTCATAAATCCTTATCTCTTAAACTAGTTTATTATTAGTATATCTTTTACACAAACACTATAATCAGATGATATTTTATTTATCTCCAATACATTACGCACCCTTGAATTATATCTAGATGATATTGAATAAAGCGTCTCGTTTTCACTTACGCGATGAACACTCTTTATTGGAATCATTATCAAAGCTCCCCTTGGAAATTCTTTATCCTTGTCATTTATTGAATTTATTAGACATATATCATCTTCATTACAATAAAATCTCTCCGCTAAATCTAGAACCGTTGCATTTTCATCTAATTTATAAACAACTAAAACCCTATTTCTTAACTTATTTTTCCCTACAAACTCTATTACTACTTTTCGCTTCTTAGAATTGACAACATATTTATCATATTCTCCATAAGCAACTTGATATATCTGCTTTTCAGCAACACCACATTGTCGTACTAAGTAATCGGCTACACTCTCTATTCTCTTGTGGGAAATCCACAAATTATAGTTTTCTTTTCCCTTTGGATCAGCGTATCCTGATAGAATTACATCATAATTTGAAACGTCTCCTACATCTTCAAGAAACTTTTCAATAATTCTTATTGCATCATTATCTACATTATATTTGTTAAATGGAAATGACACATTTGTGGTACTTGACAGTACTTGTCCCACTGGTAATTCTGGTACCCTATCAAATTTTATATTTGTCTTATCACTAGAATTTCCAACTTCTACTAATCCACTAATAACGTTCCCAACATTACTAATACTTAATGAGTCCACACGAAGTCGAGGCTTCTGTTTTTTACTTGTTTTAGGATTATAAACAAAAGATCTCATCATCTCTTGTATATCATGAATGTCATTAATTTGACGTAAACAAAACGCTCTATTTCTAGCATGAGATATAATAAAGGAGAAATCATTTGCCTCTGTATTTACAGGTTTTAATAAATTTGTAACTTTTAAACTTTGCTTTTCTATATCACAGCTATAAATATCAAAACCACCAAAACCTTCATGCCCATTTGATGAGAAGTATAATTTATTTTCACTATCTAAAAATGGATACATTTCATCTAATACAGTATTTACATTACTACCTAAATTGATTGACTCTCCCCATTCTCCATTGCAATTTTTCTCTGACTTATATATATCCCAACCACCGTATCCAGAGATATCATTAGAAATATAGTATATCGTCTTTCCATCATTTGTTAAACATGGCATTGCGTAGTCAAAACTTTTTTTACAAAACGAGCATTTACGATATTCTATCTTACCATTTCCTTTCTCTGTTTGAATAAATATCTGGGTATGAGAACTTCTTGAAAAATCAGTAAAATATGCATTATTATCATCACTAGAATAATTTACATATGAAATGAAATTATTATTTGCATTACTATTTATTTGTGAATACTCCTCATTATAGTCAGGATCTTGCTTCTCTAAATTAAAATCAAATAATTTACAACTCAGAGTGTATCTGTTCTCAGAAATCTCAGCATATTCATGTAATAAACCAGAAAACTTATCCTTTAATAATCCATTATATATCTTCTTTTGAGCTGAAGAATAGCATAAAATACTATTTCCTAAGAACCCCATCCCAAACTCAAGATCAACATCCATCAACTCTCTAGAATCTAACAACTTGAATGAATCATTATTGAGATTTTTTTTGTTTAAGATGAACAAAGATGATTTATATACACTAACAACCTTACTATTCTTTTGATTTCTTACAGAAAGTAATGGATATGTCTTTATAATCTTTGAATATCTTTTTTTTATCTGTAATAGTTCAAAATAATTTTCTACACGAGTTGAATTAAAATATGAAATATCTTTTGTTTCAAGAACTAAAGAATACACAGTCAAGGCTAGACTTGCTTCTTTAATATAATAATAAGAATCTGCTAACATTAGTTTTAATCTAAAATCAAGATTTCTTACATCTTGTTCTTTTGATAACTCACAAACTTTCTTATAATTTTTCCTTTTATATGCTCTTGCAATATTCTCATTTGCTCCTATTGCAGAAGACAAACTAATAATCACAACAAATAATAATACAATAACGTTTTTCATCTTAATTATATAAGTTTCTAAACCTCAACACATTTTTAAAGATTCTCTTCATGTATTTTGGATTATAGTATAAACCAATGCTATGAGATTTTAAAGAAAACTCTGCAACATTAAAATGATTTTCAAAACTATAAAAACACCAAATATCTCTACTTAACTTCAGATCCAAGTTTAAAGCCCATTCATATGAGAAAGTATAGCTAAATCCTAGGCCGAATCTTCCACTATAAAATAGTTTCTCATCAATATGAAATATGTTATTACTATTGTAATACTTATATAGAACAGAGGATCTAAGAATATATTTATATGGAAAGAATGAATAATTATACCCTAAATACATATCCAAATTTGAACATCTAATATTATCTGAATAAGTAACATCATTTATTGCTATACCTGCAAACATATATGGATCAAAATAATATATACCAACTCCTAGGTTTAATTTATTATCATT
>Ga0193951_1000830_pt1 | contig 13789 bp, 12 predicted proteins | sample BB_2_MG_FD_140370 | JGI IMG/M metagenome (GOLD analysis project Ga0193951, IMG submission 140370) | Microbial mat bacterial communities from the Broadkill River, Lewes, Delaware, United States - BB_2_MG | ecosystem: Environmental > Aquatic > Freshwater > River > Microbial mats | place: USA... | reverse complement strand
TGCTTTTATTGCTGGTATGATTATTGCTGAAACTAAATATCACATAAAAGTTGAATCAGACATTGCTAGTTATAAAGATTTGCTTCTTGGAACTTTTTTCTTCTCAGTAGGAACTAAAATTGATATTCTTTACTTTATAGACAACTTCATATACTTATTTCTTGTTTTAATCTTAGTTATGTTTATAAAAGCTTTGATAATCTATTTTATTGTAAGAATAAACTCAAATAAAAGTGATTCTATAAAATCTTCACTTGCACTTTGTCAAATTGGAGAGTTTTCATTTGCTGTATTTGCCCTTGCAAGTGCAAACAATTTACTTGAAGATAATCTAAGTAATTTTTTAATTTTAGTTACAGTCTTATCAATGATTCTAACGCCCTTTATAGTTAATAATATTTATAAAATATCATCATTTATTGTTGTTGAGTTTTATGAGTCAGATAAGATTACACCAATTAACAAAAACAATCATATCGTTATTTGTGGATATGGAACACTTGGAAGAATCATTGCCAAAGAATTAAAAAAAGAAAAAAGAGAATTTATCATAATTTCAGATAACTTAAAACATGTTTTACTTGCAAGAAAAAATGGTCATTTGGCTTATTTTGGACATTTAGAAAAGCTTCCTGTTATTGAGTCTTTAAAAATAGAAGATGCCTCAAGTATAATAGTAACACTAAATAATATTTCTAAAAAAGCACTCATTTGTGAAGCAATTTTAAAATATGATGAAAATGCAAATTTAATTGTTAAAATAGATACAAGAAGTGAGAAGAAACATCTAAATGGTTTAAATATTAGGAACTTTATTCATGCACAACAAGAAACAGCTAATTTAGTAGTTCAAAAAAGTTTGGAAGTTACTATTTGATTTATCTAGAAAGAAGAAAAAAAAGAGCAATAAACTTAAAAAGTTTATGCTCTTCTTATCTACTATGAAGGACGTTTAATTAGTAGGTAAAGAAATTATAACCCTGCTCAATAGCAAAACAGTAGCATTGGAAAAAAATTTAACAATTTTTAAAAACTTTTTGTATATAATTATGAAATTATTAGGAGTAATTATTGTACGAAAAAGAGTTAAACTCAATAAAAAAAGCAAATCGATATCGTACTAGAAAGGTTTTTGATACTAATCTAATAGATTTAGCTTCTAATGACTACCTTGGACTAGCTTCTAAAAAAGAACTTTTTGAAGAAACCTACAAAAGACTTTATCAAGAAAAGTTCACTTCACCGAAAGCTTCATTAGTAGTATCAGGATACAATCAAATACATAAAGATTTTGAAGATGCATTGAAAATATACAATAAATTTGATGATGCAGTAGTTGTAGGTAGTGGATTCTTAGCAAATATATCTATGATTGAAGCACTAGTAAGAAAAGGTGATGTTTTATTTATTGATGAAAACTATCATGCAAGTGGCATGTTAGCAAGTAAACTTTTAAATAAAAATCAAGTTATTATTTTCAATCATAACGATTGTGAAGACCTAAAAAATAAATTCAATGATAATAATGCAAAAGGTAGAAAAATTATTGCAATAGAAGGTGTTTATTCTATGGAAGGTGATTTAGCTGTAAAAGAAATTTTTGATTTTGCTGATGAAAAAGAAGCTTTATTAATTGTTGATGAAGCACACTCTTCTGGAATTTTAGGAAGTAACCTTTTAGGCATATTTGACCTTTATGATATAAAACCAAAAGAAAACCATATAAAAATGGGTACTTTAGGAAAAGCATATGGAAGCTATGGTGCATATATTTTAGCTTCAAAAACAGTGATCGATTTTTTAATAAATAGAGCTAAAGCAATCATCTACACAACTGCTCCATCATTATTTGATATACTATTAGGTCATGAATCTTTAAAATATATACAAAAGAATAAAGAGCAAATAAAATCAAAAATAAATTGTAATTTAGCTATTGTAAACAATATTTTAAAGTTTGACTCTAAAAGTTTAATTATCCCTGTACAAATAGGTGATAATAAAAAAGTCTTATCTCTACAACAAGACTTAGAGCAAAAAGGCTTCTTAGTTGGTGCTATTAGACAACCAACTGTTAAAAGTGCAATAATAAGGCTTATCGCGAAAACTGATATAGAAAAAAGCGATTTAGAATATGTTTGTAATTTTTTAAAGGAATCAAAATGAAAACACTACTGCTAATTTTATCTTTAGCCACATTAAGCTTTTCAAGTGAAAATAGTTTTACAAATATGAAAAACTGCGAAAGTGTAAGACTTTCAAAATTTACATCAATAGTTTCTTGTCATAAAGTTGATTATCTTGTTGAATATAGAAGTGTAGATGATGAAGAAAAAGATACAGTAAAAAAAGTTACTGTTGTTACTGCTAAAAACCAAATTGTAATTAAAAACATAGGAAAAATTAAATGATATTAAGTGAATTAATAAAAGGAAATGAGAGATTTAGAAATAATGAGTTTCTAACTCTTGAAAATGAAATAAAAGATTTAGTTACTCATGGTCAAAAACCTGAAGTATTATTTATAGGTTGTTCTGATAGTAGAGTTACTCCTGATTTGATGCTAAATTCAAAACCAGGAGATATGTTTATTTTAAGAAATGTAGGAAACTTTGTACCTCCCTATAAACATGATGAAGATTACCATGGAAGTGCTGCTGCTATTGAATATGCAGTTGCGGTACTAAAAGTAAAACATATAGTTGTATGTGGACATTCTCACTGTGGTGCATGCAAATCATTATATGAAGAAATTCCTGCAACAGAATCTTTAATTCATGTAAAGACTTGGTTAAAACTAGGTGCTAAAGCAAAAGAAAGAACATTAAAAAATAAAAAATTCAATACAGAAGAAGAGATGTATAGAGCAACTGAAAGAAACTCTATTAGATATCAACTTGAAAATCTATTAACTTACCCAGATGTTGAGAAGCTACTTAAATCTGGTGAAATCAAAGTTCATGGTTGGTATTATGATATTGAAAGTGCAAAAATTGACTACTATGATAAAGAAGATGATAATTTTAAACCTTTAAGTGAGTTTACATATGAACCATAGTCCAAAAGTTAGAAGACTTCCTAAAAAAACAGTTGTTATAATATCAATTATGACAGCTGTAACTCTTATAGGTTTTGCTTTCATTGTAATTACAAAAAGTTTAAAAATGGAAGAAGTCTTAGCTGATCTAGGTCATAAGAATATCTCTGGTATTCAAGTTGTAAATAGAATGAGTGTTGAAGACAAAGAGACAAGAGTTAAAAGTACTGTTTATAAACTTACTTTTTTTGATGAAACTTTAAAAAAAGATTGTATTGGTTTTGTACACAGAAGTAATAATGGAAAATATAGTAAAGATATAGATTGTAAATAAAAAATTAAAATTAAGAAGAGAATATGAGTGTTTTAGAAAAAATTAAAAATAATCAAAGATTAGAATATGAAGATGCAATAAAATTATATGATTTAGATCTTTTTGAATTAGCAACAATTGCTAATGATATTAGAAAACAAAAGCATGGAAATAAAACATATTTTAATATAAATAGACACATAAATCCAACAAATATCTGTAAAGATGTATGTCAATTCTGTGCTTATAGTTCAAGTAGAAAAAATCCAAACCCTTATACATTAAGTCATGAACAAATTTTAGATACAGTTGCAAACTCATCTAAAAATGGAATAAAAGAAGTTCATATTGTATCAGCACATAATCCTGATACTGGTTTAGATTGGTACTTAAGTATTTTTAAAAAAATCAAAGAACAATTTCCTCAAATTCATATTAAAGCACTTACTGCTGCTGAAATTCACTTCTTATCAGAAGAATATAACTTATCTTATGAAGAAATTATAGAGAAGATGATTGAAAGTGGTGTTGACTCAATGCCTGGTGGTGGAGCAGAAATCTTTGATGAAAAGGTGCGAAAAAGAATTTGTGGAGGAAAAGTTACTTCTAAACAGTGGCTGGATATTCATAAGCTTTGGCATAAAGCAGGACATCAAAGTAATGCTACAATGCTTTTTGGACATATTGAAACAAGAGAACATAGAATTGATCATATGTTAAGACTTAGAGAATTACAAGATGAAACAAATGGATTTAATGCCTTTATTCCTCTTGTTTACCAAAAAGAAAATAATTATTTAAAAGTAAAAGATTTTCTAACAGGTCAAGAAATTTTAAAAACTATGGCTATTTCAAGAATACTTCTTGATAATATTCCTCACATAAAAGCATATTGGGTTACTTCAACTGTTAAACTTGCTCTTCTAGCTCAAGAGTTTGGAGCAAATGATTTAGATGGAACCATTGAGAAGGAATCAATTCAAAGTGCAGCAGGAGCAAAAAGTGCTAATGGAATGCCTTTAGTAGAGTTTGTTGATTTAATCAAAAACTCAGGATTTTCACCTGTTGAAAGAGACTCTATTTATAATGAAATAAAAGTTTGGTAACTTTTACTTCATTAAAAAAGAGTTTTCTTTTGTTTTTTTAACTCTTCTTTTTCTTCTTGAAGATTTGTAACTAAATCTTTTAAATCTTCTATTCTTTTTTTGTTTTCTAAATCTTTTGTTATAAAAGAGTCTAACTCAGATAATTTTGATGCAAGCATTGCCTCTAAATCTTTTATTGTTTTCTCTTGTTTCTTATTTATACTTTTAAATGCATTCAGTGCCTTATACATCTGATCAAACTGTTTTGTTTTATCTTGCTTTGTCATTAAATCAACTTTATCATACTCTAAACTATTTTTTTCATATGCTTCAAGTTGAGATAATAATTGTTTTCTTTTAAATTCTGTTTGATTATTTTTAGTTTCTAAAAGATTAAGTGAATTTGTCAAAGTAACAATATTTTTTGCTAAGTCTTCTTTATCATTTGTCAAAGCTCTTATTGCTTTTTTATATTGTGTAGTTTGTTCTAAATACTTTTTATAATTTTCTCTTTTTTTCAATTCATCATCAGTAACTAAAAATCTAATTGCAATATATTCTATTATCTCTTTATGTGAAGTGTCATATATTGGAATAATTTTTGTGTTAACAAAAAAAGTTGAACCATCTTTTGCTAAATTTTTAAAAGTACCACTCCATATTTTTCCACTTTGAATAGTTTCCCACAAATTCTTAAAAAAATCTTTTGCAACTTCAGGATGTCTTATTAGCTTATGAGGTTGACCAATTAACTCACTTTCCTCATATCCCGTTACCTCACAAAAACCATCATTAACATAAGTTATATTTCCTTCTAAATCTGCTTTTGATACTATTGCTTCTTGATTCAAAATATCAACATATGTTTTTAGTTCATTTTTTTGACTCTCATAATTTTTTTCATAAAAAATATCTTTACAAACTTTATCTAATTTTTCACTAATAATTTTCAAATCAATAGGTTTTAAAACATAACTATCAACATGTAAAGAGATAGCTTTAAGTAGTTGCTCTGTTTCAGTTCTTGCAGTAATAAGCATAGAAGGAACATCATAATCAATTTCCTTGATTTTCTCAAGCATTTCAAGTCCATCCATTTTTGGCATATTAATATCACTAATTACTAAATCAAATTTATCATTACTACTATAAGCTTTCTCAAAAGCTAAAAAACCATCTAAACCATTTGCACAAAGGGTAATATCAGGAAATCTTCTTTGAAGAAATTTCCCTAATTTTTCCCTTGCTAAATCTTCATCTTCAACATATAAAACTTTTAAATTTTTAATTTCCATATTATTTTCCATGATATCTCCCATTATACTGCTATAAATTTCTAATCACTTCTTCAGTTAGTGGTTTTTTAATACAACTTTCTGCAAGATTAATATATTTTTCTTCTATCTCATTTTCATAAATAAAAATAAGTTTACCCTCAAAATTATTTATTAAAAACTCTTTTTCTTCATCATTTAACTTATCAATATCAAGTAATATTTTATCATCTTTATCTGCAAAGTTTTTTAACTCATCAAATTCAAATACTTGATGTATATTATAGACTTTATTTAATTCTATAACTAAATTTAAAAATACTATTGGATCATTATTTAAAATAACCATTTTTTCTTTTTCTACTTTTATTGATTTTTCTTTTTCAGTAGATTCATCATCATCTTTTATGCTAAGGATATCTATTCCTTTTAGTAACTCTTCATTTTTATGTATAGTAACAACAAACCTCGAACCTTTATCAGTTTCACTACTAACAGTTACATCCCCTTGCAATAATCTACTTAAATCTTTACAAATTGCTAGACCTAAACCAGTACCACCATACTTTCTAGTTGTACTTCCATCTACTTGTTTAAATCTATCAAATATATGTTCTAACTTAGCTTTTTCTATTCCTATACCACTATCTTCAATAGTAACTTTAATATGTTCATTATCATTTTCAACAAGAAACTTTATTGTTCCCTCTTGAGTAAATTTCAATGCATTACTTAATAAATTTTTTATGATTTGCTTTATTCTATCTTTATCACTAAAAATATACTCTATTGACTTATCAACTTCATATATAAAATTTAGATTCTTTTCTTTAACTTGTATTGCAAACATGTCATAAATTGAATCCATTAATTTCTTTAAATTAATTTTATCATTATTTAATATCATCTCTCCTGCTTCTAATTTTGATAAATCAAGAACATCATTAATCAAAAATAGTAAATCTTTTCCACATTTGTTTATTATTTCTAAGTTTTTAACATCTTTTTCATTTAAAACTCCTCTTTTGTTTTTCATCATTACATTACTAATAACATTAATAGAGTTCAACGGTGTTTTTAACTCATGACTCATATTTGCCATAAAATCATCTTTTGATTTATTAGCATCTACAAGCTCTTTTTTCTGCTCTTCAAGTTTATTTTTCTGAATTTCTCGAATCATCGTTAACTGTTGCATATTAATATATGCTTCATTAATTCTTTTTGACATTTTATTAAAAGTACTTGCTAGTTTATTTAGCTCATTTTTCTCTTTATTATCAAGTTTAATTTCAATAACTTCATGTTCAACAACATCAAAATTCTTTGTGGCATCGATGATTGTATTTAAAGGCTTAACAATATGTTTTGTTGAAAAAATAAAAAATAAAATTCCTAACACAATCATACTTGCTAAGATATTTAATAAAATAAGAAGAATTGAGTCTTTTGTATTATTAAATATTTCATTTTCATCAATAAATAAAAATATATAAAATTTCTTATTATCATGAGTAAACTCTAAATCATTGGTAATTAAACTATTTGAATAGTTATAGTTTAAATTAGGGAACCTAAGCATTTGTTCCATATTTTTTATATCAGTTGATACAGTACCATTTAAAAAAACAAATCTCTTTTTTTCATCAAAAATTGCTACACCTGCAATGTCTGTTGTCATTCTTATTGCATTTGTTATTTGAGTTAACTCTTTTATATCTTTTTCTTTAATACTTTTTACTAAAATATCTTCATAAATTTTTTCTATCTTTAAAAGTACCTTGAATGCTTGTTTCTCTTCACTTTTATACTCAAGATAAACTTGACAAGCTACAAATATAAATGCAAAAATAAAATATGTTATATATACTTTTTTAAATAAATTAGCACCAATGCTATCTTTAAATTTTTTAATTATTGAAATCATCTTTTTCATAGAATAAATAAATTATTCTAGCCTCCTAGTGTTATTATATTAATAAATAATATCGTAAAAGTATTATTTAATATAAAAATTAATACTTTTGTAATATCTTTTAATACTATAATATCATATAATAAAAAATATGATATATAATATATCTAAATATTTATTTAAGGAGCTTTTATGAGTGAAAAATTTTCAGTCTTAATTTTAGACGATGTTCAAGAAAACATATATTCATTAGAATTACTAATAGAAGATTTAAACTTAAATATATATTCTGCACTAAATGCAAATGATGCAATTGCAATTTTAATGAAAGATAGTATTGATTTAATTCTTTGTGATATTCAAATGCCAGATATTGATGGATTTCAATTTGTAGAGTATATAAAAAAGATTGATAAACTAAAAGATATACCAGTAATTTTTATTACAGGTATTTATGATAAAGATTTTTATCAAAAAAGAGGTTATGATTTAGGGGTAATTGAATATATTTCTAAACCAATTGATGATGTACTTTTAACATCAAAACTTAAAACATATATCGATCTTTTTAATAAAAATAAAGAGATAAAATCTTCTTTAGATGAAGCAAATAGACTTGTTGCACACAATACTAAAATGGCAAGTATGGGTGAAATGATTGGAGTTATATCTCATCAATTAAAACAGCCTCTAAATATTCTTTCAATTTATTGTGACGATATTAAATACTCCTATGAATACAATGACTTAAATGATGAAACTATAAAAGACTTTTCTGAAAATACAAAAAATCAGATTCATTATATGAGAGATACCATTGATGGTTTTTTAAACTTTTTCAATCCCGATAAAGTTAAACATGAATTCAACATAAAAAAAGTTTTTGATAAAACAAATGAGCTTTTAGGTTCACAATTGAAGAAAAATAATATAGACTTTCAATTACAAATTATTTCTGATTACTCATTAAAAGGTACAGAAATGGAACTTTCACAAGTTTTAATAAATTTAATCACAAACTCAATTCAAGCATTTAATGAAAAAGAAATTTCTAACAAAATAATTGAAGTTGTAGCTTTTACAAATAAAGACAAAAACTATCTTGTGATAAAAGACAATGCTGGGGGAATTGAAGAAGAAAATTTAGAAAAACTTTTTGACCCTTATTATACAACGAAAAAAGATGGTACAGGTATTGGTTTATATATGGTAAAGCTTATTATTAAAAATAGTTTTAAGGCAGAATTAAAAGTTGAAAAACTAGAAGATGGATTAAGATTTGTAATACAGTTTTAAGTGTTTTATTTTGGTTGATGGAATTGTAAAATAAACTCTATTTCAATTCCTTCTTCTGTTTTTATAAAATTAATTGGATAAGTTATATTTACAGCATACATTTCATTATTTAAAACTTCTACTATTTTAAAAAACTGTAAAGGTGATTTGATTACTATATTAATTAAGTAATCAAAAGTTACATATTTTTCTTTTGAACTTGATTTAAAATTAACTATTGTATCTTTAGGAAACAACATTTTAATTTGCTCTGTAACAGTAATAATTGACATAAACTCATTTGATAAATATACATCTTTATACACTCTATTTTTAATATCACTTTTTGTTTTATATTCAGATGCATTTATTGCAGCTTTTATAATTGGTTTAGTATCATCTTTAAATTCAATATCTACATTTTTATAATCTTTTATTAACTCAGGTTTTACTACTTTAATAAAAGTATCTTTATTTAGCATATTAACATCAAGTATTAATCTATCTTCAGCAATTGTAAGCTCTTTTAATACCATATCATAAGGAACTGTCTCTAATGCTTTTAAGACTTTTAATTCAACATCAGAGTTAATCTCAATATGGTTTGGTAATATAACTTCTTTTTTTACTTGTTTTTGTTCAATAACTGGTTCATTTATCAATACTTTTTTCTCTTCAATGCCTAACCATTTTTTATAAGGGAGAACAAAAGCACTTATTGCAAATACAACAGCAAAAACTGCAATTGCTAAAATCATATTTCTTGTAGTATTAGTTGGTTTAGCTCTTGGCTTAATAAAACTTTTATAAGTATGTGTATCTTTTGATAACTCAAATAACTCTTCATCTACTGAAATAGGATGATAAGTTACATCAATCATAAAATCTTCACTCATTTGTTCAATTTGATCACTTGTAAGTATTTTAATATTATAAAGTAATGAAATCTTTTCTATAAATATATTTTTACTATTTTTGTAAAATTCTTCAATAGTATTCTTTACAGCTTCATGTAATTCTAAACCATACACCTCATCAAATAACTTTTGACCTAAAACTTCATTTTCATAAAATTTACTTTGTTTTATATCTTCAAAAGCAGTTAAGTTTATTTTTTTATTAAATACTATTTCATTTTTTTCATTTAGTACTACACAAAATGCTTGGTTATTAAATAGAAGTATTACTAAGTTATTATTGCATGGATTTTGTTCAACATGAAGATTTAATATATGGTATGCAGAGAAAATATAATCTATTCCACACTTTTCAAAAAAGTTTTTTGTCTCAAAAAGAGTATTTTTTGATACTGCAATATTATATTCATTATTTAAACTTGTTACTTCACAATCTTTTGGCTTAGGGCTTTTTTTCTTTATAATTCTTGTATCATCAGCAATTAAAAGTGTTGATAAATATGTATTGTTTATTTCAGAAGCATGGTTATTAATTTTTGTGGCAATGTCTCTACCTAAAATGTCATCTTTTGCTATAAAAGTTGAACTATTAGTTTCAATAATATCATTATTGTTAAGTTTTTTATAATTGATTTTTAACTGATTAGTATATTTAATAGCATTTATATATAATGACTCTTTAGAAAACATTTTAGATTTCAACCTTTAATTCATTGCGTTAACTAACATTTTTTCTTTTATCAAAGTTTTTGCTTCTTCATTTTCCATATTGCTTATATCAAGAGGTTCTTGTATAAAGAAGTCTAATCTTCCAAAAGGTTTTGGAACAATAAATTTATCCCAAGAACTAAATTGCCAATATTTACTTGCTTTACAATTGAATATCAATATTCTAGCATTACTCTTCTTTGAAATTGCAACTATTCCATCTGCAACAGAGTGTCTTGGTCCTCTAGGTCCATCAGGAGTAATTGCGATATCATTATTTCTTTTAATCTCTTTTATAGCACCAATTAAAGCTTTTGCACCACCTCTTGAAGATGAACCTCTAATAGAATGAATACCTAGATATTCAACTGTTTTGGTTATAGCTTCACCATCTTTATGCTCGCTAATCATAGCGCTAACTTTTCCCTTAGACTTTAATTTTTGATAATTAAAAGGCTGCATAAGTAGTTCCCCATGCCAGAAAGCCACTACAAAAGATTCACTTTCATCAATTTTTGGATGATGAAAGTTTTTCTTACTTGTAAAATATATAAACCTCACAAAAAGTTGTAAAATAAACGGTACAACTTTTGTAATTAAAAATAGTTTCATTTATTTTACCAACTCACCTTTTAATGATGTTCTAGTAGCATCATTAATTTTTACTTCAGCAATTTGACCTAAAAGCTCATCACTACCTTTTACAAATACTTGACAGTAGTTATCAGTAAACCCACAAACTTCACCGTTTGGTTTTAATGTTTCGAATAGCACTTTTACAGTTTTTCCAACATTTGAAGCCATCAGTTCACTTTGGTGTTCTTTATGAAGTTCAATTACTTCTATAAGTCTTGCACTTCCAATCTTATCTTCTATTTCTATCTCTTTAAATTCTAATGCTTTAGTATTAGGTCTTGGAGAGTATTTAAAATTAAAAATTTGATCAAATTTAACTTGATTTATTACATCAATTGTATCTTCATGATCTTCTTGTGTCTCTCCAGGGAAAGCTACAATAATATCAGTTGTAATTCTAACTTCAGGAACTAAATCTCTAATTTTCTTAGCTCTATTTAAAAACCACTCTTTTGTATATCCTCTTTTCATAGCTTTTAATACTTTAGTAGAACCACTTTGTAAAGGCATATGAATACATTTAGATATTTTTGGATTTTTAGCAAACTCTTCAATAAACTCATCATCCATATGTAATGGATGAGGAGAAGTAAATCTAATTCGCTCTAGTCCATCTATTTTTGAAACTTCTTGTAAAAGTTTTGTGAAGTTTGTTTTTTCTCTTTTATCAGAAAATCTTCTTCCGTAAGAGTTTACATTTTGTCCTAATAAAGTTACCTCTTTAGCACCTTTTGCAACATCTTTTTCTACTTGTTCAACTATCATCTCAATTGGTATAGAGATTTCATCACCTCTTGTTGCTGGTACAATACAATAAGTACACTCTTTATCACATCCAATAGAAATATTCACAGATGTTTTATATAAAGAATTAGAATTTTGTGCAAATTGGTACGTTGAATCATCATAATCTATATCAATTTCAACAGAACCTTTTTTATCAACAACATCTTTTATTTTTGAAATATTTCTAGCTCCCACTACAAAATCTACATAAGGAGCTCTTTTCATTATATCTTCACCTAAATGGCTTGCAGTACAACCACAAACACCAATTTTGGCATCTTTTTTCTTTTTAATATTAAACTGTCCAATCTCCGAAAAAAGTTTTTGAACAGGCTTTTCTCTTACTGAACATGTATTAATAATAATTAAATCAGCTTCTTCCATCTGATTAGTTGTTATATAATTCTTATGTTCTTTTAGTTCAGCAATAATATGTTTGCTATCAGTGTCATTCATTTGACACCCTAGCGTTTGTATAAATAGTTTTTTTTCTTCTTTACTCATTTATTTTCATTCACTTTAATTATTATAAAGCATGTACCTCGTACATATACTCATCATCAGCAAGTCCGTATTTTACTTCTCTGAAATATACGTTATAACCCTCATCTTCTAACGCATCAACTAAAGACATCATATCTTTATGAGAGTTGTCTCTATCAAAATAGAATATTTTTTCACCACTTTTAGTTAACTCTTCTTTTATTTTATCAAGTTGAACTTTCTTTGGTTTTTCAGTAAGCTCATTTCTTGCAAATAATAATTCCATTTAATTACCTTTTTCTTTTTTAATTAGCTAAATAGTTTATCTTAAAGTTGCTTTAACTTGTATAAAAGAACTTTTTGATATAATATTGTTCTACACCACATTGGAAATCAAAGAACATTACATTTCAATGTTAAAAAAGAAGGTTATTTAATGGATAAAATTATTGATATATTAGATTCTATTGCCTATGAAAAAGGTCTTAAAATAGAGGAAGTTGAAACGGCATTAAAAGAAGCATTAATAAAAACTGCAGAAAAAATGGTAGATGAAACACTAACATTTGATGCAAATATTGACAGAGCAAATAAAAAATTAGAGCTTTCACAAAAAGTTGAAGTTGTACCAGATGGAGATAGTAGATCTTTAGGTTTAGATGCCGAAGGTAATAATATCAACTCTGAAAACTTTATTGAATTAACTGAAGCAAAAGAGATTGATTCTGACTTAGAAGTTGGAGATACAGTTGATTATGATTTAGAGTTTGAAAATATGGGAAGAAATGCTGCAACAATTTTACATAGTAATTTTGAATACAGAGTTCAAAGATATTTAGAAGAGACTTTAGTTAGTAAATATAAAAATAAAGTTGGTAAAACTATTAGTGGAACTGTAACTAGAGTTGATAGACAAGAGAATACTTTTGTTGAAATTGGTGAAGTTAAAGGTATGCTTCCACGAAAATCTAGAATTAAAGGTGAGTCATTTAGAGTTGGAGATACTGTTAAAGCAGTTGTTAAAGCTGTAACTATTGACAAAACAAATGGTTTAATCATTGAGATTTCTAGAACATCTCCAAAATTCTTAGAATCACTTTTAACGTCTGAAGTTCCTGAATTAAAGGATGAAATTATTTCAATTGAAGCAAGTGCTAGAATTCCAGGAAGTAGAGCAAAAATTGCTCTAGCTACTACTGATGCGTCTGTTGATCCTATTGGTTCTGTTGTAGGAGTTAAAGGTGTAAGAATTTCAGCTGTTTCTAGACAGTTAAGTGGAGAAAATATTGACTGTGTTGAGTACTCTCCTATTCCTGAAATGTTTATATCAAGAGCTTTATCTCCTGCAATTATTCAAAGT
>Ga0193951_1000824_pt1 | contig 13837 bp, 18 predicted proteins | sample BB_2_MG_FD_140370 | JGI IMG/M metagenome (GOLD analysis project Ga0193951, IMG submission 140370) | Microbial mat bacterial communities from the Broadkill River, Lewes, Delaware, United States - BB_2_MG | ecosystem: Environmental > Aquatic > Freshwater > River > Microbial mats | place: USA... | reverse complement strand
GCTCCCTACACACAACCCTATGCAATCCCGCAGAGGGAGGGTAAGAGCTCGATAAGAGCTTGCTTTGACCCCCCGGGGCTCCGAAAGAGGTACTTTCTAGCTAAGTACAGCTGGTTTGGGTTATTATTATTATCCCTCTACACACCCTAACACCCCCAGGAAAGCCCTGAGAAAACCATGAAAAAACCCACACAAAATTTACGCTGGCTCGGCTTTGGTTCTTATTTTTGTTCTTCTTAGGATTGGCTTCGCCAATAAAAGGAGGTACTTTGTTTTATAAAGAATGCTAACTCAGAAAATTATAATATATATTTTTAGCCCTAGGAGGGTCAACTGATGGCTCGGGTTCGGCATACCAAAACTCGCATAAAACACATAAATGTCATATATATATTGCATATGTAAGATATATGTTGCAAAAACTTGACAAATGCGATTTTGTATGATATAATCGAATAAGAGAAGCAACAAAGCATTCTCCTCCAAGGGCGCAAGCTGTATCCTTGGTAAGGATAGAACATTAAAACATAGGAAAGCTTACGCTTTCATGAGCTAGCTCATAGGAGGAATGAAATGACGACTATTATAAAGATACTATTAATTTTGGCTTTGTGCCAGTACATATATAAAGGAAGTCTAGATTTCCGAGCAAGCCTTAAGAATTGGTTATACAGACTTACCCACCCAACTCGGCATACTAAGGCTGACTCAGAGCTTACATCTTATTCTGAGCTAGCATCTGTATATGTTGAGCCTACATTGGGCTCTGGGAAAGAACTAGAACCATTTAAAGACTTTGATAAATACAGAGATGAACTTTTTGAAGAAGGTAATTATAATCCACCTACTGGCATTTATGTACATGAGTCAGAGGTTGAAGATGAACAAATAGCAGTAGATTTATATGAGAAAGAAATAGCTATATAGCTGGGGGTGATAAATGTGTACGAGAAGATTGTTGAAATTCTTGAGTCAGGTACTCAAGCTGAATATAAATTAGAAGAAATAGCTAGGATTATGTCCGAAGGTCTAGATGACGTTATGGAAGATTTAGCTATTATTAAAGAACAATTGGAGGTGGTTCTTGAACAAGAAAGATATTAAAAAAGTAATCAAAGCCAAGCCTACAGAAGAACAAGAAATTGAAACTATGCTGGCTCTAGTTGAAGAAGATAAGTCCAGTTATATTGACTTACTGCTGGACAAGCAACCTAAAATTGGTAGAGCTGTCCAGCTTTTTTTAGCTGGAGGACATACCAGAGCTGAAATAGGTAATATGTTAGGTGTTCAAGCTTCTACTGTGGGTAAATGGTTAAACAACCCAGATATAAAACTCTATATGAAAGAGTTTCAAGCTGAGGAAGCAAAGATTGTCAAAGCTCGTATGCACGCTTCAAGTGCGGCAGCTTTAGATAAAATGGTCAAGCTACTAGATTCTCCTATAGATGGCGTGGCTTTACAAGCAGCAAAGGACTTACTTGATAGGGCTGGACATAAGCCTAAACAAGAGGTTAAAAAGGAAGTAACTGTCAAAACATTCGAACAGCAACTTGGTGAACTTGTTGGTGATGAATTTATTGATGTAGAATATGAGGAGGTAAATTAATGGCAAGAAGTCAATTCTTAAAGAATATAAGTGATGTCGACTATTTTAGTCAATTATCACTTGGTAATGTCGACGATTCAATCCGGTGGAGTAAATTTGGTCGTACTGGTAATGCTAGTTCAACTGAGTCCATAATTGCTCATAATGGTGTATATGGATTACCAGATATTGCAGATACAGTTGTAGTTACATCTGATGATGTAGCTGATGTACCATTAGGTGCTGGTGCAAGAAAGGTAAAAATATGGGGTCTCGCTGATGATTGGTCGCTGCAAGATGAAGAGATTGAACTTGGTGCAACTAGTGTAAAACTTTGGCGTCGTGTATTTACAGCCAGAGTTACAGAGGCTGGTACTGTTACAGCAATTGGTGGTGCTAATCAAGGATTAATTTCTATAGTTCAAACTTCTGGTACAGCTATGTTAGCTATTTTGAAGAACGAAGGTTCCTCTTTATGTGCTTGCTTTACTGTTCCACTAGGTAAAACTGTTTTAATTTGGGATGCTACAACTACTACTGGTAAAGGCAAAGATACAATAAACAGATTAAAATTTAGAGATAATAACAATGGCGCTCCCTTTACAACCGAAGGAATTAGAGATAACTATCAAAACCAAGTTGGTAGGACTTTTGTTTCTCCAAGTCCAATTGGTGAAAAATTTGATATTATTTTTACTGCAACATCATCATTACCAAACACTGGAGTTAGCGCATCTTTTATAATGGAAATTATAGATACATAGTCTTGACATCCTATAACTAGTATGTTATAATTAGTATATCGAATACAACAACCCCATAGGTCATTATGTGACCTTTGTGGGTATATTTATATGGAGGGATAATGGACAATCTAAGCAAACAATATCAAAAATGGGACCCAAATACCCTCTATTTAATTCCTCCTCGTGGGCTTACAAAAGAGCAAACGATATTATGGAAGGTAAAATATGATAAAAAATGGTATATCGAGAAGTTCCTAAAAATAAAAAACAAGAAAGCTGAAATGGTTCCTTTTGTCTTTAATAAGGCTCAGAATCTTATATATAGTAAGTGGCTTGAATGTATGAGAGATAACATTCCACCAAAGTTTGTTGTTCTAAAATCCCGACAGCAAGGTATAAGTACTTGGTCAGAAGGCATGATATTTGCCGACACTGCCAATAACGAGCTCAAATCAAGTTATATCATTGCACATGAGGGAGATGCATCAAGTAATCTATTCTCTATGAGTAAGTTATTTTATGATGAATTACCATCAATTATTAAACCTATGCGGTCTCGTAATAATCAAAAAGCCCTTATTTTTGAGAACCCTAATAAGGATGCTGTAGAGAAAGGTACAGAACCTCCAGGGCTTAGAAGTAAATTCTCAATTGGTACTGCCAATGTTGGCGAGGCTGGACGTTCTGGTACTAACCATAACTTACATATAAGTGAATGTGCATTTTTCCCTAATCCTGAGAAGACTGTAGCTGGTCTGATGCAGACTATTCCAGATGGTATGAATACATTAATGATAATGGAGTCAACAGCCAATGGTATTGGTGGGTTTTTTCATGAGACTTGGGTTAAGGCTATAGCTGGAGGTGGTGATTTAATACCTATCTTCCTACCGTGGTCATTTGACCCTACTTGTACTAGAGCATTTAGAAATGATGGTGAAAAGCAAACCCTTATTGAGCAAGTGGAAAGAACTTTCACAGATTATAAAGGTGACCAGATTCATACAGAGGAATGGCATCTCAAAGAAGAATATAATCTTAATTGGGAACAACTTAACTGGAGAAGATGGGCTATCATTAACAAGTGTCTTGGAGATGAGGATATATTTAAGCAAGAGTATCCTATCAATGACCAAGAAGCATTCCTAAGTTCTGGTAGACCTAAATTCAATATTGGTACACTTCGAGAATATAGAAAGGCTTGTTCTGAGCCAGTGAAGGGTTATATTGATGCTAAGCTTGGTCAAATCAAGTTCAGACCAGATGAGAAAGGCTACATAAGTATTTGGGAAGAACCAGAGAGACGTAAACAATATTACATTGGTGGTGACGTAGCAGAAGGATTAGACAGAGGTGACTTTAGTTGCCTATATGTAATGGATGAGCAGTTCAATGTTGTAGCGAACTGGCATGGTCATATAGACCCTGACTTATTTGGTATAGAAGCTGTTAAGCTGGCTCGTTATTATAATAGTGCCTTTATGGGTATTGAAAATAACAACCATGGTCTTACAACCCTTAAATCTATTCAAAGGCTTGAATATTGGAATATATTCTATCATAAGAATGTTGATAAAATTACAGACCAAGTTACAACTAAGATGGGTTGGTCAACTAAGATTGATACTAAGAGATTCATGATAGATAAGCTAGCTGAATTTGTTAGAGAACGATACATGAAGATAAAGGATAAAGAACTTATTGGTGAATTAATGTCTTATATCATTGAACCAAATGGAACTACAAATGCACAATTAGGTTGTCATGATGACCGTGTAATGAGTTTAGCAATAACATTGCAGATGGCTCTACAAGGGATTGGTGAGACCTATAAGCCAGAAAGACCCAATACAGACCACAAAATAGACAGAGTTATTAGAGAGGTGGCTAGATAATGAAATGTAAATGTAAAGAAGTAGCTGTGTATTCAATTGATGAGCAGCCAATATGTTTGAAGTGTTTACTAGAGTTTTTAGAGTCACCTAGTAACTTTAATGAAGGAATTGTTGTTAAGAAATATGTACATGAGAGTGCTATTCTAAACGACCTATTGGAGGTACCTTATGGAAATTAAACAAACCCCAGAAAGAATGCAAGAGATTAGTATAGCTGGCTGGGTAAATCAGAAGTTCAATGAAGCTCGCTCAAATAAGCAGAAAAGACTTTCGCTTGATAAGGCTTGTATTGATGCATATAATGGTGACATTAAAACAGTGAAGCCAGACTATGCTTCTAATCATGTAAGTAACTTCATTCACAGTACACTAGAAACTATCAGACCTATCATGACTGATAACAATCCCAAATTCCAAGCCCTAACAAGGTCTGAGGATGGCAAGGATAAAGCTGATAAAGTTCAAATGGCTCTTAATTATGAGTGGGACCGTGAGAAGATGGGTACTAAGTTACCTAAGACTTTACTTACAGCTCTTAAGATTGGTACTGGTATCTTTTATTTACCATGGGATTCTAAGGCTGATAAAGGTAGAGGACAAGTTAGATGTATTGAAGTAAATCCTTTTAACTTCTTCCCAGACCCAATGGCAACTAGTGTTGAAGATGCTGAGTGGATTATATATGCTACATATAAGAATGTTAATCAGATTAAAACATTGTTCCCTAAGAAAGCAGACTTAATTAGTGGAGCTGGTGTTAGCCACGATGAGCTAGTGCATCAGAACCCTGATACTCAAGTAAGCAATCAGGTTCTCATCTTAGAATGCTGGTGTAGAGATTACACTTATATTGATGTAGAAATGGATAATGGTAAGTTAATGAGGAAGAGAAACTATCCTAGAGGTAGAGTTATCACAGTAGCCCCAGTTCATGGTGTTGTATTGTCAGATAAACAAAACCCTTATAAAGATGGTAAATTCCCATTTGTATTACTAAAGGATTATGATGTACCTTTCCAATTCTGGGGAAATGGTGATGTTGAGCAATTATTAAGCCCTCAGTATTCTCTGAATGAGCTTAACAATGCAATCATTGATAATGCTAAATTGACATCTAATATGCCTTGGATTATTGATAAGAATGCTGGTATTCCACAGAACTCACTTACAAATGAGCAAGGTTTAGTTATTAGAAAGAACCCTGGGACAGAAGTAAGACGTGATACCCCACCAAGTATGCCTATGTACGTTGTACAAAAGGTTGATGAACTTAAAGGAGATATGGAATATATTGCTGGTGTTCATGACTCGACTAGAGGTAAGGCTGGTGGTTCAGTTGTAGCGGCTCAAGCAATCATGGCACTACAAGAGGCTGGTCAAGCCCGTATCAGACTTAAGGTTAAGATTATGGAAGAATGCTTGTCTGAGCTAGCGACAATGTGGTATGCTAGAATGCAACAGTTCTGGAAGGATGACCGTATCGTTAGAATGGCTGACATTAATGGTAAAGTAACAACTGATACGTTGACTGCTAAAGACTTATCTGCTGACTTTGATATTATGATTACTGCTGGCTCAACAATGCCACTTAATAGAAATGCAATGTTAGACTTGATGATTCGATTAGCTCAGACTGGGGCTGAGGATGGTATGCCAGTAGTTGATAGAGAAGCTATCATGGAGTTTGTACCAGTTGGTAATAAGCAACAAATCTTAGAAAGATTCGAAGCTAGACGTGAGGGTGAATTACAAGATGAAGCAGCTGCTATGGAACAACAACTTGAGCAGATGACTGAAATGGTTGAAGCACTTACAGCAGAAGTTGACAGTATGAAGGCAGAACACGAAAAATTAGCCTCTAACAAGAAAGAGCAAGAATTGGTACAAAAGGGTTACCAACGTGGAAAGTCCGAGACAGAGTTGACAGACGACGAATTATATGGTATAATAGACTCAGAGAAGAAAATTCCTGATGATATACTACAGGAAATTGAAGCGCTAGATGACAGTGAAGTTCAGCAATTATTGCAGATGGTTCCGAATCTAGATGAAGTAATAGCGAATAACTCTTAGGAGACTCGCAAGGAGGTACACATGGCAAAACTTAAAACAGTAGACTCACAAGATGGTGGTGAACAACTACAAGTATTAGTATTAGAAGATGGTACTGAGGTAGCTTTAGATGAAGTAGATAAAGGTTATTTAAGACAATCTGATTATACTAAGAAGACTCAAGAACTTGCTCAAAAAACTAGAGCCCTAGAGGAGCAAGGTGCTAATCATCAAGTCAAAGATGTTATCGATTCTCAAGCGCATGAGAACCCCGATTTAGCAAACATGACAAAAATGTATTTGGATATGCAGATGACTCAATTGGGTCAGAAATATGGAGAAGGATTTGATGAAGTTGCAGTTATCAATGAAGCTACTAAACAGCTTGAGAATGGTATCCCAGCAGCTAATATCGACTTTGAAAAAATCCATAGGGCTATGGCTTATACTGATGCTAGCTCAATAGAAGCTAAAGTAAGAGAACAAGTTCTTGCTGAGTTAGCGGAAAAACAAATCGATACTTCTAGTATTATTTCAACAATGGATGGAATTTCAGTGAAAGACAGTTCGCATGGCTTAACGCCTCAGGAGAAAGCGTATTGTGATAGAACTGGTTTCAGCTATGAGGAATATGCTAAGTATAAATAGACACTAATGAGGTGAATAAAAAATGGCTAATATTCCAGTAATCCCGGTAGCGGGTAATACGCACCAACAAGTAACATTTGCAAAACTAATGGAGCCAAAGTTCAAGAAGATTTTCTTCGATGAATATGCAGCAGTTCCTGAGCAGTTTTCAAAGATTTTTAATGTTAAGTCATCTGACAGACAAGTCGAAAGAGAGTTTGGAATGGGTGGTTTCTCAGATTGGACAGCAAGAGCTGACAACTTGGATACAGTGGCTTACCAAAAGTTATCTCCAGGTTTAGAACGTTCTTACACTCACACAGCATTTACTAGTGGTTTCGTTGTTGAAAGAGAATTATATGATGATGAAATGTATGATCAAATGGAGAAACTTCCAAAAGACTTAGCAAGAGCTGGTAGAGCTAAAGTTGAAAAGGATTCAATTACTGTTTTAGTAAATGCATTCTCAGCAGACGTAGGTGGTGTTGGTAATTCAGCAATCTATGATGGTAAGGCATTATGTGCTACAGACCATCCACTTGTAGATTCAGTTAAGACTGTAGATAACTTGGCAACTGGTCCATTGAACGAAGCTAACTTAAAGGCAGCTTTACTTAAGTTCAGAGGTATCCTAGGTGAGGCTGGTAACTTACTAGTAATCAGACCTAACAAGTTAATCATTCCTCCAGCATTAGAGTACACTGCTAGAGTTTTACTTAACTCTACATTGTTACCGGGTACTAACCACAATGATATCAACATTGTAAAAGGTGCTTTAGATGTTGTAGTAATGGACTACTTAGGCTCAGCGGCTACAGGTAATGCAGCTACAGATGCTTATTGGTTCTTACAATCACCAGAGCATGAGATGAACTTCTATTGGAGAGTTAAACCTGAGTTCAAAGCTATGGAAGAGTTCGACAACTTCGCAGCTAAGTACAGAGGTTACATGAGATACTCTTATGGTGTATCAGACTTTAGAGGTCTTGTAGGTTCAACAGGTGCATAATAACAACTAAATAAAGATATTGGGAGGGGCTACTGTGCTTCCTCCCTTTTCTTATATTGAGAGGTGAATAATGAATAAATGTAAATGTGGTCAAATAAGTGACTATAAAGTACAGTCTGGTAAGGGTCCAATCTTAGACCTATGCGAGGCGTGTATGATTAATGAGATTACTAACTCAAAGAAATCTTATAGGGTTGATAAGAAAGCTGGAGTTAGTGATAAGAATGTTATGGCTGGTCAAGGTCCTTACGTAGGAGCTATTAAAGATGCCAGAGCAGAGTTACCTAAGAATGTTAAGTAAGACGAAGCTTAAAGAAATGAGAGGGCACGTTAGTGATAGGGATGATGTTCAAATCACTATTGCCCTTTTGTTACACGATATAAATGATAAGCTAGCTAAACCCGAGCCAGCGAAAAGAACAACTAAGCCTAAAACGGAGGTGAAGAAAGTTGACAAGAAGAGAGTTACTAAAGATAGTGGGAAGAAGGCTTAGAGATGACGCTCACTCACTATATACTGAGGAACTATTAAATGATGGTTTTAACCTTGGTATTGATAGAATAAGGCAAGAAATTGCTACGTTGAGAATAATGCCATATTGGGTTGGTGATGATGTTGAGTTAATATACTTGCCAGAACACTACCATACAATGTTAGGAGACATGGCAGTTAAGCACGCATTTGATATGGATGAAAGACCTTATGATTCTAGTGTTGCTAACAATCAATTTGAAGGCAAATTAGCTACTCTTAAGGATGAAATAGAGTCTGGTAGTTTAACTATACTTGACCCAGATGGAAATGAAATAATCACTAATACCGCTGGTAGTGTTGGTAAAGTTGTCAATACATATTTTAGAAACAATCATTATGATACAACTAATGATGGTCGATATAATACTGCTGATTACAATACAACATCAGACGGTGAGACAGTTACTATGTAGGAGGTGTTATGGGTAATTTAAGTGTTTCATTAAAAATACCACCAACAAAAACATCTCCTTTTAGTTTTTATGATTTCTCCGGTGGTTTAAATAACAGAACAGAAATCAGAGACAATCAAGCTAGAGCCCTATTGAATATGGCATTTGCTAGTGACCTTAAAGTTGAGAAGAGACCCGGAGTTTATCCAGCTCTAAGTAGTGTTATTGCTAGCTCAAATGATATTGTTTATATTGATGAATTTAAACCTTATACTGGAGCTAATCAAAGGGTTTATGTTACATCTGATAATATCAAGATTGGTATTCATAGCTTAGGCATTCCTAATGTTAAAATGGGAATTACATTTCTTAATCAATACTTCTTTGTAGATGGTTCTGATATATGGGTATTCGATGGTACATATGCTAGAAAGATGGTTGACCCACCAGATGGCTTCACACCAGCCCCTAGTCCAGCTACAGTAGGTGTATGGAAGAATGATGATGTTATTACTCCAAAACAGAGATGGTATGAGCCATGTCAATTTGAGATAGATAGTGACTCATTTGGAGCCAACTTAATACCTAAGAAGCCAAGTATTATTAATGGTAAGAATGGTAGAGTGTTTATCAGTGGGTGTGAAGATGACCCAAATAATGTGTACATCAGTGATGTTAGAAATGGTTTCTATTATCCTGTTACATTACCTTTACAGCCTACACCTAATGGTGAGAAAGTGACTGCGCTGTATGAGTTTATGGATGTTATGGTAGTAGGTCGCACAGAGAGTATAAGTGCTATATATGGTAATACTAATATCTCTGGAACAGGCGAGTCATTGTTTACTGTAAAGAATATTCAAAGTCATTCTGGTATTATGAGCCAGAAATCAATTGTCCGTATGCATAATGAGTTAGTATTCATGGGTAGTGACAATACTATCTATAGAATGATTACACCACTCACAGATGTAAGGTATATAACAACTAAAAGATTAAGTGAGGACATAGAACTTACCTTACCCCCATTGAACCTTACTAGGGCTCAGTGTGAGGCTTCTAATATGTTGTTCCATGATAACTTATTATACTGTAGTATTGGTGGCTTGCTCATGGTTTATTCATATACTGAGAGAGGGTTCACTGTTTATAACAGGGTTGTTCCTACGGCTATGTATAATGATAATGGAACTATGATTATGGCACTTCCAACAAGCCCCGGCTATATCTATCAGTGGAGACCTTTTGGTCAACTAGAAAGATACCGAGATACTATTGGAACTAGTGATTATGAGATTTCAGCGTATTGGACGAGCAAGCGATTTAACTTTGGTAGTGCTACTTACTTTAAGCAATTCAGAGAGTTATTCGCAGTTATTAGTACATACGTCAAATATGATTCTAACTTGAAGATTAATTTCGAGATTGACTTTATTGATGTTGATAGTCTTATTGAAGTAAAGGATAAAGTTGCAGTTTGGGGACGTGCTAAATTTGGTGATAGATTCTTAAACAAAGATATTGCAGCAAGTATTCCAACTCAAATAGGACGAAGAGGACGTTTCTTAGCATTTACAATTGCTAATGATATTATAGACCAGCCAATTAGGTTACATGAGATTGCTGGTGATTATATACTCAAAGGGAGGAGAAGTTAATGGCAGATAATATTATAAATCTCAGTCACCCATACCCAGACTTTCAACAAGGTGCGGTGATGAGTGAAGCTCAGTTTGATGGTAATAATCAAGCTACAAGAGATAAGGTAAATGAAGTAATAGCTAGAGTTAATGAAACTCCTGTTGGTACTGAAATTACTACTGAAATAACAGATAGTTCTACAGCATTAGATGCAAGTAGACAGGCACTATTAGATACACATAAAGCTTCTGGTGACCATGATACAAGGTACTTCACGGAAACAGAAGTGACTACTATGATTAATAATTTGCAGAATCAAGTTAATACTAATGACGCTGACATAGTAGCCCTAAACGAGCTTATATCAGCATTGAATACTACTTATTCAACTGATGTAGAACGTATAGCTGCAATCACTCAAGTTATAAATGACTATGAGGCAGCGGACAGTAACTTAACAACACTTATTAGTGATAAGGCAAACCAATCTGATGTTTATACCAAGGCTCAGGTTGATACTATGGTTCTTGCTGGCTCAGTAGGGATTGTTGATGACTTGGTATTATGGTCACATCTTAATTCCTCACTACAAGATATTATCAATGCTAAAGTTGGTAAGATATTTGGTGATGGTATTATTAGTACTTCTACATGGATTGCCAGCTCTTCTGAATATACTTATGAGAAGAGTGTCGCTATAACTGGTATTTTATCAACCGACCATATCAATATTAACCTCGATAAAAATTCACAAGATACAGCTTCTGACGCTGAATTATCACCTAGTGCTGATAGTTATGATGGTGGGGTTAAAATGTATTGCAATACTATCCCGACAGCCAATATGGGCTTTAGTTGGTGGGGGGTGAGATAATGGCTAAATGTAAAGTAAATGTAGCGGGCGGTAAGAAACCCACAGGCAATGCACAACCGTCAGAGGTTTTAGCAACAAAAACATTTATGAATGCTGATGGTGAGCAAGTAGGAACTATGATTAACAGAGCTACTGGTGATTATGCCGCTTCTGCCTTAATAAGCAGTGGAAATCATGTTTATTTAACAATTCCAGATGATGCTTATTATGGAAGTATTTCAAGAATAAGAGGTTATGACATTGATTTTGATTCTGCGAACATCAAAAGCGGTGTTAGTATGTTTGGTAAAGTTGGTACATTAGAACCTAAAGTTAGCCCAATAAAAAGTATTCAGCGTGGAACATTTTCGTTTCATGATGTTGCTTCCGCTAGCATTTCAATTAGTTCAGTTGATAGAAATAGTGCAATAGTTAGGATTAGCTATAAAGGTGGTGGTGCCCCGTCTAGGTCTGCTGTTGGTGCATTTTTACATTCAACAAGTATTATTATAAATATAAATTCAGCATCCTCACTGCCTTATCCTAATCCAAAAGATGTTTATTGGGAGGTTATTGAATTTAATGATGTGAAATCAGTACAAACTGGTCAAGTTACACTTGTCGGTACAAACACGTCGAATGTATCAACGGTAAATACAAGTAAGTCAATGCTTTTTTGTTCTCATTGGACAAATTCGTCATCAGCTGATACTGGTTTGGATATAGCACATTTTGTTCAGAATGTCCTATCACCTACACAAGTCTATTTTGAAAATAGAGGTACCCAAGCAACATTTGTAAAATGGCAACTTGTAGAATTTAATTAAGGAGGTAAATAATGAATTTAATGAAAGTATATACAATAGATAATGATGGTTACATTGTTGGTATAAAAGATGTTGGCGAAAATTGTAATTTAGGTCAAAATGATTTCAAAGGTGAGCCTAAATTTAAAATGGGTCAACATTATTTAACTGGTGATGATAGACCAATCCCTCAAGAGGCAATAATTGCCAAGGAAGTTGAAAAGCTCAAAGAGATTATAATTAACAAACAAATAGCTGGTATGCCAGTTGAAGCTGAGCAAAGCCAACTTAGAGACCTATTAGCCCTGTAACCTTGACCAGGGCTTCAATCCATGCTATAATAGTATTAGAAGAAACTTTATGGAGGTGGTATTATCGTATCATTAAAGAATAAAAAGAAAGCAGTTCAAATAGGCATAGGGGCTTTCCCAGATGGCTTAGATGGTCCTCAGACTTGGGACTTGTTATATAGAAAGTTCGCTGAGCCAGTGTTACCTTATGCAGTTAAGTTGTTTAAGCAATGGACATTCTTTGCAGACCCAGCTAAGGTTAACCCATTTAACCCCAAAGGCAAGCCCGTAGCGGCTTATAAAAATGTTGTAAGTGGTTCATTCAGTTATAAAAAGAATCCTATTAGTATATTGGTTTCTAATGGTAAAACAATTAGACCTTATGCGTGCCATTACTGGCTCAAAGAGGATGGTAAGAACGTACCTGAGTCAGTGTTATGGTATAACAAGGATGGTACTTATGGTATTAGTCAAGTTGCTTTTGATTGGGAATTACCAGACAGAGAGAACATTTTATGGGCTATTGGTGGTGCTGGATTAAAAGAAGGCGATGCTAATAAAGAAAGGTTTACTGGAACTTACTCAGATGTATGGAGAAAGACTTCACATATCGTAGTAGGATTTGATGGCTTTGGTTTATTTACTGCTGTTGCAGTATCATATATGAATGGCAGAGATATTAAGAAGCTAGTAAATAAACTTGGACTAACTCATGCGATACTATTAGATGGTGGTCATGTGACAGCGTGGAATGTTGATGGTGTTAAATATAATACTAAACAAGCTCAATATTATGGAATATACTTAGGAGGTTAATATGAAGATTGATGCATTAGATAGAATACAGCTCTCTAAGAATTTCTACTTAGATGAGTTTGTAAATACTATGGATGGTAATAAAGTAAAAGGTCCAAGTCGAGACCTAATCGAAGCCCTACAAAAGGTTCGTGATGTTATCGGCGAAATGACTATTACAAGCGGTTATAGAACTGAGAGATTTAATAAAAGTGTTGGTGGTTCGCCTAAGAGTTTTCACTTAACTGGTGAAGCATCTGACTTTAAAGCAAACTTTCAGTATTGGAATAAGAACTCACTCATAGCTTTGTTTAAGGCTAGCGGTTTTACTAATGTTAAATTCTATTATAGAAGTAAACGTTTAGTAAGGTGTCATGTTGATGTAGGTCAAACATGGAATGGTAAAGAGTTCTGTGTATTGTCTGACAAACATGAATAGGAGGTAACTAATGGCTAATAAGAGAGAGAAAACAAACGTTGTAGTCAAAGGCGACAATGGTAAAACTACAGTAGATGGTAAGAGTACTGCTGATTGGGCTAGAGAACGCTTTGAGGCTGAGAGGGCTTATGCAGCTAAGAGAGAAGCACAAGGTATTGAAGACCCTACTGCT
>Ga0193951_1000822_pt1 | contig 13842 bp, 15 predicted proteins | sample BB_2_MG_FD_140370 | JGI IMG/M metagenome (GOLD analysis project Ga0193951, IMG submission 140370) | Microbial mat bacterial communities from the Broadkill River, Lewes, Delaware, United States - BB_2_MG | ecosystem: Environmental > Aquatic > Freshwater > River > Microbial mats | place: USA... | reverse complement strand
TTAAATCGAAGTTTTCGATAAGAATTGAAGTAGTGATTGCAGCATTTACTTTCCCAATCCCAGCTAAAACAACTACAACTTCTTTATTGCTTATAGTTCCTTTATATACTGTTCTTAATTTCAAGTTGATAGTTTCTTTATTTTGAAGTTCCTTAACAATTGATTCAATTTCTACTTCCATTGCTCCAATTATACCAATCATCTTAATACCTCCTAAAAATGAAAATAAGAATGAACAAACATTCTTATTTTATGTCAATTATTTTAACTAGGATATCATTCCCAGTTTCTGTTTTGATTGTTTTTTCTTGCCCTTTTTTCATTCCGATAACACCTTTTCCAACTGGTGATTCGTTTGATATTTTACCGTTGATTGGATTAGCTTCAAGTGATCCAACAATAGTATATTCTTTTTCTTTAGTAGAACCGATTTTTAGAATAACTGTTTTACCGATATTAACGCGGTTTGAGTTATCTTCTTTAATGATTTCTACATGTTTTAATACGTTTTCAATTTCTTTTATTCTTGATTCAATGCGTGCTTGTTCATCACGTGCTGAATCGTAATCTGCATTTTCACTTAAATCACCTTGAGCTCTTGCTTCTTTTAATGATTCTAAGTTTACTTGTCTATCTACGGTTTTTAGTCTTTCAATTTCTGCTTTTAGGTTGTCTAAACCTTGTTGTGTTAACTTATAAGTATTTTCCATATTATACCTCCATAGTGTTTAATATTATACTATATTTTGTTATGAAATAATAGATTTAATTTTTGTGATGATTAAGTCGACAGCTACATCATGATCACGATCATTAGGGATGATGATATCAGCATATCTTTTTGATGGTTTAACGAATGCAAAATGCATTGGTTTTACTGTGTTTAAGTATTGATTAATAACGCTATCTAAGCTTCTACCGCGTTCTGTCATATCTCTTTTTAATCTTCTTATGAAGCGTAAATCATCGTCTGCTTCGACGAATACTTTGATATCACATAAGTCTCTAATACGTTCATCTTCCATAATCAAGATTCCTTCTAAAATTATAATTTCAGTTGGAGTGATGATTTCAGTGATTGTTGAACGATTATGATTTTCAAAATCATATGTTGGTTTTACTATGTTTTCTCCAATAATTAACTGGTTGATTTGTTCATACATTAAGTCGTTATCAAGAGATAATGGATGGTCGTAATTTACTTTAAATCTTTCTTCCATCGACATTTCTGTTTGATCTTTATAGTAGTCGTCATGTTTTATAACAGTTACATTTTCTTTCTTGAAACTTGAAACTATTTTGTCAACTACAGTTGTTTTTCCTGAAGCACTACCTCCAGCAACTGCGATAAATACTGGCTTTTTCATAATTACACCTCTATAAATTTTATCCTTATATATTATATATGATATCTTTCATAATGCAAGTTATAATTTAATTTTCCTAACCATATCAAATTCATTAACTTTAAACGGTATAAATATTTTTAATAACTGTTTTGGATGTCTTGCAGTTTCTAGTATATTTCCATCTTCATCCATTATTTTGTCAATTTTAAACTTCATGTTTTCAAAATTAGGACTAGTGATTTCTGCGTAATCACCTGGATTAAATTTATTTCTTTGTTCGATAGTTGCGATGAATGTTTCTTCATCATAATCTTTAACTATTCCAATGAATTCTTGAGTTGGATTTTCACTACGCATATTGTAGAGTTGTTGTTCAATTGATGTAATACCTTCCATAAAGCCATGACTGGTTAAACGATTTTCTGCTTTTTTAATTTCTAATAAATATTTAGGTAAATCAATATCTACTTCATCACAAATATCATCAATCAAAGTTCTGTAAGTTTTTACTACTGTCGCAATATAATGAATTGACTTCATTCTACCTTCAATTTTTAAAGAATCAATCCCGATATCAATTAAATCTGAAATATGTTTTACTGTTTGTAAATCTTTTGAACTCATTGAAAATGGTATTTCATTTGTTACCTCTTCATCGTTTTCAAACAACTCATAATTCCAGCGACATGAATGAGCACAACCTCCTCGGTTAGCGTCTCTTTCTGTCATATTATTTGAAAGTGTACAGCGACCTGAATAAGACACACACATACCACCATGAATAAATACTTCTAAATCCATATCTGTGTTTTCTTTCATTAAACTCAGTTCAGTTTTTGATAATTCACGAGCTAATACAACTCTTTTAGCACCTAATTCTTTGAAGAAGTTGATTGTTTCATAATTAGTTGTGCTAGTTTGTGTAGATATATGAACTTCAAGGTTTGTATTATTTAGTGCAGTATCAATAATTACTGGTGAGGCACAAATAATTGCGTCAACATTGATTTTTTCTAGTTCTTGTAAGTATTCCACTAATCCCTCTAGATTATCGTTGTGAGGGATAATATTTGTTGTTACATATACTTTTTTGTTTAGTGAGTGAGCAAATTCTACTGCTTCTTTTATATCTTTAATTTCAAAGTTAGATGCGCGAGCACGTAGGCTAAATTTTTTACCACCAATATAAACTGCATCAGCACCGTATATAAGGGCAATCTTTAATTTTTCTAAATCTCCAGCTGGAGCTAATAATTCTGGTTTTTTCATAATTTACCCTCCCTTAGTACTTATCATATACTGTTTTTTTATATAAAAATCCAGTATCATGAGTAGTTTCATATTTTTTTACTAACTTATCCTGAAGTTTTGATTTATCTTTATTGTTACATAAATAATAATCTTTAATCACATTATTTAAATACTCACTATCTTGGAAGATTCCATCAATAATAAATATATCAAGCACTTGTTTTAACTTATCAAATTCACTAAATGAATGCATTGGTTTATCTCTAAAGATATGCGTACCTTGATTATCTTCTATTACAGGGTATTTTTCATCTCTTATTTCTTCTACTAATGTTAGATTATGATTATCAATAAACGGTTTTGATTCAACATCATTAAATGTTAAGAAGTTTTTTATTAACGGCCTTCTTGAGTGAAACATATTTAAATATCCATGACCAACTATTCCGGTAAGTATTTTCTTGTTTTCAGATATTTTAATGATATCTTCAATTGTTAATTCTTTTGAAATTACAATTCCTAAAATATCTTTACTTGCCCAAAATGTTTGATCATAATTATTTGTATTTAGTGTTTCTGGGTTATAAAGCATCTTCTGATTAATCTCAAGATTTCTAGCTAACATATAAATTCCTATGTCACCATAGATAATTCCATCAACATTAATTTCTTTTAAGAAAGTTAAATAATTAGTAACTGATTCAACTTGTTCGTTGTGCATTATTAGGTTAACGTTGATATATATTTGTTTATTAAGATTATGGATTAAAAGTGTTGCTTCTTTAATTTCTTCTTCACTAAAAGAAGAAACTAATCTGTTTCCATATTCTTTGTTACCTAATATAAAGATATCTAGTCCACTATCGTTAAACTGCTTAATATCTTCTAATGAATAAATTGTTGCGGCTAATAACATATTATCACTTCCTTTTTATACTAACACTCATTCCATCACCAATTGGGTAGATAAAAGTATCGTATTCTTCTAAACTAACTACATAATCATTAAATGTGTCTATTTTTCTTACTAATTGTTTTAAGTTTCTATCTTTTATTTCTGCGATAACTAATCCATGAAATACTAAGTTATCAGTAACGATTACACCTTTACTTGATAATAGTTTTTCGTATTTCTCAAAAAACTTAATACTTTGTGCTTTTGCAGCATCAATAAATATTAAGTCAAATTCACCAAGATTTGTTTCATCTACTTCTAAAGCATCATTAAAGATGACATTTATTTTATCTTCTAGTCCTGCAGATTTTATGTTTTTTAGAGCTTCTTTATACATTTTTTCATCACGCTCTATTGTAGTTACATAACAATCATTGCTTGTTACCATGTTAATTGATGAGTAAGCAATCGCAGTTCCTATTTCAAGGATTCTTTTTGCTTCTTTCAATCTAATTATTTGATTTAAGAAGTTAATTCCTTCAAAAGTAATAATTGGTACTTTATGTTCATTTGCATAACGTCTTAAAGAAACTAATAATTCATTAGTTTCTTTTTTGTTTTTATTTGATAAATAAGTATTTATCATACTATCACCGCTTTATTCTTCTGTGTTTTCTTCTTCATCTAAAAAGCTATTTAAAACTTCTTCGATCATGTCCCATTCTTCTTCTGTTTCAATTCTTGTTAATTCGCCACCATCATTTTTATCTTCATCATAAATTGCAGCAAATACTTCTTCTTCATCTTCACCAGGTTTTTTATAGATTACATAAGCTTTATTAGTTTCATCACTTTTAAATGTTAAAACTACTTCATATTCTTCTTCTTTACCTTCTTCTGTGATAACTGTGAATGTTTTTTCTTCCATTGTTTTCTCCTATCCTAAGCTATCTAAATAGCCTTGTAAAATAATTGTTGCGGCCATTTTATCGATATCTTGTTTACGTTTTTTCTTTTTTAAATTTTGGCTTACCATCATGCTTCTTGCGAGTTTTGATGTAAGTCTTTCGTCCCATAATACTACTTTTATATTAAATAGTCTTTCAAGAGTTTCTTTAAACTCAATTGACTTTTGGGCTTGAATTCCAAGTGAGTTATCCATATTTTTTGGATACCCTAATACTATTGTATCAATTTTTTCCTTTAAAAGTAATTGTTTTAAATAATCAATTCCTTTTTCATACTGATTGTCTTCGTAAAAGACTGTTGTTAAGCCTCTTGCCAAAAATGCAAGTTCATCACTTATTGCAATACCTAAACTTCTATCTCCTAAGTCTAACCCAAGTTTCTTCAAGATATCAACTCTTTCACTTTATTAATTGCTTCATCTAAGAATGATATATCTTTTCCACCAGCTTGAGCCATATCAGGACGACCCCCACCATTTCCTTTTGTGATTAAAGCAGCAGCTTTACAAACATTACCTGCATGTAAGCTTTTAATATTTGTTTTAGCAATAAATGTTACTTTATCATCTTTTACATTAGAAATAAAGATAAATCCTTCTTGAACTTTTTCAAGAAGTCTATCTGCAAGAGGTTTTAGTAAGTCTTTATCAAAATCATTAAGTTGTAAAACAACACGACCATTTTCTTGATTAACTAAGTATTGATCTAAATCTTTAAAGACATTTGATTTAAGAGATTCTTTAATCTCTTTTTCATAGTTCCTGATTACTTCACTAATTTCTTTGAACTTATTTCGTTTATTGATTATATCTTGATATGAATAAGTTAACTCATCTTCAGTAATCACAGGTGGTTTGATATCAAGGTTATTATCCAAAGCTTCTTTTGTTAATCTTGATAGTTTATGGTTTAATTTATCAATTTCGTCATTAAATCCTGATAATTGATTTTCAATATTTTTTACGGCATCATTAGCATGTCCTAAGATACGGTAAATACCACTACCCTTAGACTCAATTGACGCTAATGCAAATTTTTTAATATCACCAGTATTTGATACATGTGTTCCACCACATAAATCAATTGTTTCTTTCATGTCAACAACTCTAACTAAGTTATCGTATTTTTCACCAAACTCAGCGATAGCTCCCATTGCTTTTGCTTCATCAATTGTTTTTTCAGTAATGTTCACTTTGATATCTTTATTTATCAGTTCATTAACTTTATCTTCAATTAATAATAAATCTTCATCCGTTAGATTATCGTAGTTATTAAAGTCAAAACGTAAATAATCTTTTGATACAAGAGAGCCTTGTTGGGAAACATGTGTTCCTACAACTTCTCTAAGTACTTTGAATAATAAATGGGTAGCTGAATGATTATACATTGTTAGTTTTCTTGTTTCTTCATTTACAACAGCTTTAACTTTATCTAAGTCTTTCATAGGGTGTTTATCAAGAAAATGCATAAACTGACCATTAGGTAATTTTTGAACATCTAAAACCTGATAGTTTTCATCATCAAAGATGATTACTCCTTGATCAGCTACTTGTCCACCACTTTCAGCATAAAACGGAGTTTCATCTAAAATCACACCTTCAGTAAAACTTTTTATAACATAAGTGTTTACAGTTAATTTATCGTATCCAACAAACTTACTTTCTTGTTTAAAATTGATGTATTCTTCGTTTTGTTCTTTCATTGATGCAGTACTTTTTCGAGCACCTCTTGCACGTTCTTTTTGTTTCTCCATCTCTTGCTCAAAACCATTTAAATCAACACTGAAACCATGTGTTTCTGCAATCTCAACTGTTAATTCAACAGGGAATCCGTAAGTATCATAAAGGGTGAAAGCATCTACACCTTGAATGATTTTATCTTCACTATTTTCAATTATATCTTCTAGTAATTTTTCACCTTGAGTTAATGTTTCTAAAAACTTATTTTCTTCAATAGAAACGATTTTTTTAACTAAATCACTATGTTCATTTAAGTAAGTGTAATAATTACTCATATTATCAATAACAGTATCTACAAGTTCGCTTAAAAATGTTCCAGTAATTCCAAGTTGTTTTCCATGTTTTATAGCTCTTCTTAGTAATCTTCTTAAAACATATCCACGACCCTCGTTTGATAAAACAGCTCCATCACTAATTGCAAAAGTAACTGTTCTTAAATGATCAACAATAACCTTAAATGACATTTGACCATTATATTTTACTCCACTAATTTCTTCAACTTTATTAATTAAGGGCATAAAGAAATCTGTTTCAAAATTTGTTTTTGTTCCTTGAATAACACAAGCCATTCTTTCAAGTCCCATTCCTGTATCAATGTTTCTAGAAGGTAACTCTTTATACTCATTTCTTTTTAATGCAGGATCAGAATTAAACTGTGAGAATACAATATTCCAGATTTCAATAAATCTTTCGTTTTCAATATCTTCTTTCATTAAGTTTAAATCAAACTCACCATATTCAGCTCCGCGATCAAAAAAGATTTCAGTATCAGGTCCACAAGGTCCACTACCAATTTCCCAGAAATTGTGGTGGGCACTAATTAAATGCGACTCCTCAATCCCTACTTCTAACCATTTATTATATGTTTCAGGATCTTTGTCATAAACAGTGATATAGATTAACTCTTGATCAAAATTAAACCACTTTTCACTAAATAATAGTTCATAAGCCCAAGGAATAATTTCGTCTCTAAAATAATCACCGATGCTAAAATTACCAAGCATTTCAAAAAATGTATGATGTCTTGCTGTAACACCTACGTTTTCAATATCATTAGTTCTTATACACTTTTGTGCATTTGTAATTCTTGGATTTTTAGGAATTCTTGAACCATCAAAATAATTTTTTAATGGTGCAACTCCAGCTCCAATCCATAATAAAGTAGGATCGTTATTAGGAATCAAGCTTGCACTTTCCTCAACATCATGACCTTTTTCTTTAAAAAAGTCTAACCACATTTGTCTGATTTCATAACCTTTTAGTTTTTTCATAATATCACTCCTTAATAATAAAAAAAGTCCTTTATAATAAAATATAAAGGACGAAATGTTTTCCGTGGTACCACCTTTGTTCTAGATAACCTAGCACTCAAGACCTTTAACGCAGGTATACGGATGGGATTAGCATCTCTTAGAAGTAGCTTTCAGAAAATATTTAATACTAGTTTACACCTAAACACTAGCTCTCTTTAAAAAAATATTACCTTACTTTTCTTCATCAATGATTTCAAAAATATTATACATTCTTTTATATCTAAATGCAAACTATATCTATTTTAATAGTTCTTCGTCATTTAAAAAATACTCAAGTTCTAAATCTTCAATGATTTTTGAATTAAGCAAATCATCAAACTTACTTAACTCTTTTGCTGTAAAGAAGCTTGTGTTCATAATTTTCATTAAGTACACTTGATATTCTTCTTCATATAGTTTATTTCTAACGTTTGGAGCTTGGTAATCTTCTTTATATAAAACTTTATTGTAATCAATTGTTATACTAAAGCAATCATTGACAATAGCTACACTAAAATGTGTTTCATACTTCTCATATAAAGTGTTAAACCAGTTAACAAACTCTTCATTTAATAATACTTTTGTTTTGTTTAGATCAGTTGTATAAACATGTAGACCACTAGGGAATAACTCCTTACTCAACTTAACTCTTCTTAAATCAGTTAACACTAGAGGTTCTTTAGAAAAAGTAAATGAAAAATCTAGAGGTTCTTTAAGTTTATATATGAATGTTTTACCTTTAATGATATGGTTTCTACCTGCAAGGTAATCAAACATCTCAAATTCAATATTATCAATTTTGGCTTTGACGTAGTTCATGCAACTTCCATTTGTTACTAAATAGCGTTTTTCTTCGTCAACTGCTACTTTATATAGATAATCATTGTTCTGGTACTTGTATTCTATAACGCCTTCTCTTTTACTTAATAAATCGTTATAAACTTGTTTATTATATTCGTTTGTTATTTCTTTTAAGTTATATGTAAAAGAAATAACGGCAATTAATAAGGCAAATATTACTGTAGTACTTAATAAAGCTATTGGTGCCAATAAACCAACTAACAATAATGCAGCACCTATGATAATTAATAGAGTATAAATTCTTATTTTTTTACTGCGTTTTTCTTTAAAATTACTTATCAACTCTTTATTCATATAATCATCTCCAAACTCATTATACACTAGTTTATGACTTATAAGTGATTAATCTTTCTTTACCCAAATAAATGATAAAATATCATGTGTGTGTTTAAATCCTATTTTCTTAGCAAGTTGTTGCGATTCTTTTCTAAAAGGCCATGTTGTCCAGTTTGGTGTTATGTTAGTTTCTATTAATTCTAAAACTAATTTCAAGCTTACTTGTAAAGCATATCCTCTTCTTTGATGAGATTGTTCAGTGAAGACATCTATTTCAGCTTCTTTGCTACCGATCATAAATGCTTTTGCATAACTCACAATGTCACCTTTGTCTTTTAAGACATATTGAAGGTATGGTTTGTTTGATAATTCATCTTGTTGAAATATTCTTTCAATTTTACTGGAAAAATCAGTATCATAGTAAACTTCAATCAAATCATCTTTATCAACTTTATAGCAATGTCTTTTATCTTCTAATTTACTGTATTTCTTAAATATTTTCCTTAGATTTTCATCGTTAAATGCTGAATCACTTTGGAATACTAGTTCACTAGGTCGATGGTCTTCCATGTATCTAACAAAAATCAATTTTTCGATATCTTTTATATCATTTTCTTCTACTTCACCTACTAAATAATGAAAGTCGAACAGAGTGAATAATATTGCATATCTAGGATTTATTGTGTCGTTAACATATAAAAATCCATCATACATATGTTCAAATACTGAATGAACAACAGGTATCGAATGTTTTAAATTTTTAAACAAATGAATATATTTTTGATAATTATCTTTACCTACTAATTTCATATTATCACCTCTTTACATAATTATATCATATATAAATATTGAATCTTATAATGACACATATTATTGAAGTACTCTACTTGATTTTTTGATGTGACAATCACTAAGATGATCATCAACCATTCCTACTGCCTGCATATAAGCATACATAATTGTTGATCCAACAAAAGACATTCCTCTTTTTTTAAGATCATTTGATAGCTTATCACTGATTGGAGTTTTAACTGGAACTGTTTTGAATGTTTTATGGTTATTAACAATCTGTTTATTATCTACAAAGTTCCATAAATACTTATCAAATGAGCCAAACTCTTTTTGAATTTCTAGAAAAACTTTTGCATTTTTTCTTGCAGAAAAAACTTTTAATCTATTTCTTATTACGCCTTTATCTGTAAGAATCATTTCAAGTTCTTCATCACTTAGTTTAGAAACTTTTAAGGGATCAAAGTTTTTAAATGCTTTTTTATAACCCTCTCGTCTTTTTAAGATAGTAAACCAGTTAAGACCTGCTTGTGCCCCTTCAAGTATTAAAAACTCAAAAAGCACTAGGTCATCATGTACTGGTTGGCCCCATTCTTCATCATGGTATTTTGCATATATTTCTTCTTTATCTTTGTTTCCAAAACATCTAAATACATCACTATTCATTATAACCCCCTATTTACACGTTAATATACTTACATTATACGCTATAACCAATAAAAAAAGATGCTTTAATTTCTTAAAGTCATCTTTATTTGATTAATATATTTATTCTATCTGGCTATTTCCCCAAGAACAACTTTAACTCTAGAAGTGTCATAATAGAATATTTCTATTTTATCTGTTTTAACATTAAAGAAAAATTTGTATTTTCCATCCCCACCATCTTGATTGTAGGGGTTTTTTGCTTCTTCAACAACTGGAATAACTCGAGAACCTAAATAATTTACCATATCCTCAACAAACCAAGATCCCGTTCCTCCATAAGCTCTATTTGTAACGGTGTTAAAAAGTCTATTATTTTTCACTGTTAATGTTCCATCAGCCATTGCTAGTTCTATTTTGTCTTCTAATAATTTAATATTGTATTCATCTACTTGTTGTGATGTATTAGTAATGATATCACCAAGTGCAACTATAGAAAAAGCAGAGATTACTCCCATAACTACAATTACTATAAGTAATTCTACTAATGTTACTCCTTTTTGGTTCATAGTGCACCTCCAAATCTTGATATATTAACCATTATATCATATTTAAAATATTATTAAAAAGACTATAAAATGAATTATAGTCTTTAAATTTTATATTTTATTTTTAGGCAAAATTTAAGTCGATTTTACATTCTGCAATTAATCTTTTTACAATTTCATCTACTGATTCAATTTTAGTTATAAGATATGCTTTTGCACCTGTAAATATTAACCCTTTATTATCTCCATTACTACTATTTCCTAGTTGTTCAGTTATACAGTAAGGGATATTACTTTTGTTACATGTTTTTAAACAGTTAACACAATATTTAGGTTTAACTCTTTTTGTTTCTAAAATATTTGTTAGATAGTTTTTAATTGCTCTACCTGGAAGACCTGCTGGACTTTCAACTCTAACAATGTCTTCTTCTTTTGATTTAATAATCATATCTTTATATTCATCACTAGCATCGCATTCATCTGATGCGATAAATCTTGTAGCCATTTGCACACCGTCTGCACCTGATTTTAAGATTGATGCGATGTCATGACCATCATTAATACCACCAGCAGCAATGATTGGAATTTGCTTGTTGTACTTTTCTTCAAATGGTTTAATAATCTCTTTTGTAGTTCTTACTATCGATTCAAGATCTTCAACATTACCATTATCAAAGTCATCTTTTGTAAATCCTAAATGTCCACCAGCAAGTGGACCTTCACAAACGATAAACTCTGGCATAAAGTTATGTCTTCTATCCCAGCTTTTTAATAATAATCGTGCAGCTCTCGCGCTAGATACGATAAATGCGCCTTTGACTTTAGTGTTTTTAATATATTCAGGTAAATCAACAGGTAACCCTGCTCCACTAATAATAAAATCAATGTCTTGTTTACTTAAAAACTCCGCAAATTCTTGGTAGTTATTCATTGCGTGCATTAAATTAACTCCTAATATACCATCAGGATTATTTTCTCTAATACTACTAATTTCTTCACCAAGAGCGATTAAGTTTTCTTTCATTGGGTTATCTTTAAACCCTTTTCTTAAGAATCCGATTTGTGCCGCACTAATAGTTGCGACAATACCGCTATTCATACAAGCTTTCGCAAGTTTTCCTAAACTAATTCTGATTCCCATTCCACCTTGGATTATTGGGAATTTGGCAGTTTTTCCATTTATAATTAATTCTTTAATTTTCATATTAACCTCCGAAATAAATATCCTTATTTCGATTAATAATAGCCTAATTTACTTTGAATGTCAAATAAATTTTTACTTGATATTTTTTTTGTATATTTATGTATTTTCATACTTTTTGTTTTAAGCTGTTTTATAGTATCTTTTATCGATATTTTACATTAATTTAATTACTTTTATAGTAAAAAAAGACTTCAAAAGAAGTCTTTTAGTATTTAACTCTATTTACCTTTTCTGCCCATTCAGTGAATGGTTCTTTACATTCTTCACAATCTATTGTGTGAATTTTTACTTGTTCCTCTGTAGCTGTTTTATTGATGACATCATAGATATATTGATCATCAAAATCTATTTTTGCAGCATCAAATCTGTTTGCTCCATAATAGAGACTTTTCATCTTTGCCCAGTGAATAGCTGCAAAACACATAGGGCAAGGTTCACATGTTGAATAAATCTCACAATCAGATAAGTCAAATCTTCCTAGGAGTTTTGTTGCTTTTCTGATTACTGTGATTTCTGCGTGAGCTGTAGGGTCATTTGTTTTCACTACTTCGTTATGACCTTTAGCAATAATTTTGCCGTCTTTTACGATTACAGCTCCAAATGGTCCACCTTCATCACTTCTCATCCCTTTGAAGGCTTCTTCTATTGCTACTTTCATAAATTCGTTCATATTCACCCTTCTTTCTATTTGTTACCCATTGTCATTGCCATAACTGCTTTAGCAGTATGTAAACGATTCTCAGCTTCTTGGTAAACAATTGATTGAGGACCATCAATTACGCTATCTGTAACTTCGTTTCCTCTATCTGCAGGAAGAGCATGCATATATTTAACATCTTTATTAGCTAACGCCATTAATTCTTCAGTACATTTCCAACCTTTATAAGATTCTAGTAAATCATCAACAACTTCATTTGATTGATTATTTACCCAGCTTCCCCAGTTTTTAGGGATAACGATATCAGCGTCTTTGAATGCTTCTTCAATATCGTGAGTTATTGTAAAAGACCCACCATTTTCAAGAGCGTTTTGTTTTGCTTTTTCAATAGCCCATAGAGGCATTTCGTAACCCTTAGGATATGCTAAAGTTACATCCATAGCATAGCGTGGGAATAATAATATTTGTGTTAAAGGTACACTTATTGGTTTTTTATGCGATGTAGCATAAGCCCAAATGATTGATACTTTTAAATGTTTAGTATCTTTTTTAACTTCTTTTATAGTCATTAAGTCAGCTAAGCCTTGCATTGGGTGATATAAGTCACATTGCAAGTTCATAATTGGGACAGTAGAATGTGTTGCCATATCATTCATAAACTTATTTCCAACTTCCCAAAAACAGTTTCTACAAGCAATACCATGGCCATATGATGATAAAATTACAGCAGTATCTTTTGCTGATTCACCATGTGATATTTGCATAGTTGATGTATCTAAGAAATTAGCATGTCCACCTAGTTGAGCGATACCTGCTTCCATTGAATTTCTAGTTCTTGTTGATTGTTCAAAAAACATTAAGAATGATGTTTTATTTTTTAAGTATGAAGTATCTTCATTGTTATAAAATTTATTCTTTAGGTCTGTTGAAACTTCTAATAAACGATCAATTTCGCTTTTTTTCCAATCTTCTAATGTAATAAAATGTTTTCCTTTAAATTCTGGTTTCATTTTTATTCCTCCTCATTTAGTTTATTAAGATAAGTTAAAGGGATTGTTGCATACATAGCACAAGCCTTAACTAATTCTGATTTAAATGTTTTTTCATTTGGAGCATGTGCTTCTTCCTCATGCCCTGGTCCAAAACCAATACATGGAATGTTATAACGTCCCATTATTGAAACAGCATTTGTTGAAAATGTCCATTTATCAACAAGTGGTTTTTTATTGAATAAACCTTCGTATGCGTTAACAGTGCTAACACAAACATCGTGTTTTTCATCAAGAACCCAAGTTGGGAAATATGATTTTGTAGGATATACAAGACCAGTATATGAAGGTCTTTCATAGTCATACATTTCAACAATG
>Ga0193951_1000820_pt1 | contig 13849 bp, 7 predicted proteins | sample BB_2_MG_FD_140370 | JGI IMG/M metagenome (GOLD analysis project Ga0193951, IMG submission 140370) | Microbial mat bacterial communities from the Broadkill River, Lewes, Delaware, United States - BB_2_MG | ecosystem: Environmental > Aquatic > Freshwater > River > Microbial mats | place: USA... | reverse complement strand
TAGTTTAATTTCAGCGTATTTTAGTCTGCGTCTGACTTCGTTTTTTTCATTACAGATAAATTCAACTACACAAACTTCAAGCCTAGACTGATTTAAGTCCATACTTTTAAGGCTCGTTCTCATATAAGGTACATATGTCATTTACAAATTTAGGCTTATCAAAGCCGATCCAAAAAGCTATTTTAGAGCAAGGATACACAAAGCCGACACCAATACAAGCACAAGCTATTCCTATTATCTTAGAAAAACAAGATATTTTAGCAGGAGCTCAAACAGGTACAGGAAAAACAGCAGGGTTCACGCTACCTATTTTACATAGGTTAAGTACAGAAAGCAAAAAAAAAGGGAAGTATCAAGTAAGAGCACTTATCTTAACACCTACTAGAGAATTAGCATCTCAAGTTGAGAAAAGTGTGCAAGATTATGGTAAATATTTGAACTTAAAATCTTCAATAATATTTGGAGGTGTAGGGATAAATCCTCAAATCGCATCTTTAAGAAAGGGTGTTGATATTGTTGTTGCAACCCCTGGAAGATTATTAGATCATATCGAAAGAAAAACGATCGATCTTTCAAAAGTAGAATATTTAGTACTAGATGAAGCAGATAGAATGTTGGATATGGGATTTATACATGATATTAAAAAGATCATCGCACTATTACCCAACAATAAACAAAGTTTGCTTTTTTCTGCAACATTTTCAAATGAGATCAAAAAACTAGCAGATTCTTTTTTAAATTCTCCCAAATTAATAGAAGTAGCAAAAAGAAATACAACTTCAGAGTTAGTAAAGCAATCTATATATAGAGTTGATAAGGACAATAAAAAAGCTCTTTTAATGCATCTTATCAATAATGAGAATTGGCAACAAGTACTTATATTTACAAGAACAAAGCATGGAGCTAATAAACTATCAAAGCAGTTGATAAGTGAAGGTATTAGTTCGGATGCTATACATGGAAATAAAAGCCAAAATGCTAGAACAACCGCTTTAAATAACTTTAAAACTGGAAAAACAAGAACATTGGTTGCGACAGATATTGCAGCTCGTGGTATTGATATAGATCAGCTGCCTCATGTTGTAAATTATGAACTGCCAAATGTACCAGAAGATTATGTACATAGAATAGGAAGAACGGGGCGTGCTAAAAACTCTGGAGAGGCTATATCTTTAGTATGTGTAGATGAAAATCAGTATCTTCGCGATATAGAAAAGCTTATAAAGTCTCAAATAGAAGTCAAGATCATAGAAGAGTTTAAACCAGATCCATCTATAAAGGCACAATCTCCTAAAAAGACAAGAAACTCAAGGAGTAAGCAACGTTCACAAAGAGGAAGAGACTATAGAAGCTCCAATAATAAAGACACAAAAAGAGAAAAACGACAAAGAGTCAGATAATATCAAATGATAGAGTATGACTATAAAAATTATAATTTTATAGTCATAAAGGTAGAGTGAAGCTTTTGATTATTTTACTAGCTTTCCTTCTATCTCTATCTCTAGTTTAACTTCGTCGCTAACTGCAACACCACCAGCTTCTAGAACCTTGTTCCAAGTGATACCATAATCACTTCTATTGAGTTTTCCATATAAAGCAAATCCAGAAACTGTATCTCCCCAAGGATTTTTGATAACACCACCAGCTTCATAGTCTAAAACGATCTTCTTAGTAACACCTTTCATTGTGAATGTTCCATAAGCCTTATCTCCTTCTACTTTTTCAAGTTTAAAAGTGATCTTTGGATATTTTGCTGCATCAAAAATATCATCAGCTCTTAGGTGTTTGTCTCTTTTCTCATTAGCTGTATTGATAGAAGCTACTTCTACTTCACCTTCAAGCGCTTGCAAAGTATTTGTTTTTTGATCAAACTCAAAAGAACCTGTAAAGTTATCAAACGTACCTTTTACATTTGATATCATCATATGTTTTACTTTGAATCCAACACTTGAATGACTTTGATCGATATTGAAAGTTCCTGCAAATAGAGAACTTACAAAAAGTAATCCAACTAAACTGAGCTTTTTAAAATCCATATTTATTCCTTTTTTTGATTTTGCTTATTCTATATATTTTAGATTAATGGAATATTAACAAATTGAAATAAAAGAAGATAAAAATAAAACTGTGAATTATGAATATATCTTTTTGTTAGAAAAATATAACTATAATAGATTTAGATAAAAAAAAGGCTAAATATGAGATATCTTTTATTTTCTATATTATTTGTTTCTTTTGTTTTTTCAAATACACAGCTCGATAAGGTTTCATTACAGCTTTTGTGGAAACATCAATTTGAATTTGCAGGATATTATATGGCAAAGGAGAAGGGCTTCTACGAAGAAGTTGGTTTAGATGTAGAGTTTAGGGAATATGAAGAGGGCTTGGATATAACAAAAGATGTCATAAGCGGAAAAGCAACATATGGGGTAAATTATCCAGGAGTTATTTTAGATAAGGCACAAGGGAAAGATATAGTTCTTTTAAGTGCTATCTTACAATCCTCTCCACATGTATTGATCAGTTTGAAATCAAATAATATTCGTTCTTTAAAAGATATGAAAAACAAAAGGATAATGCTTCATAGTCATGCAACTAAAACAGCATCTATCAAAAGTATGCTTACTTCTCAAGGTGTCTCTTATAATGATATGAAAAAGCTTAGAGCTGAATTTAGTTTAGAACCTCTTATTAATGGAAAAGTCGATGTTATCACGGCTTTTTTATCTAATGAGGTTTATGAACTAGAAAAAAGGGGGATCAAATATAATATTTGGAACCCTAGTGATTATGGCTTTGATTTTTATGATGAGATACTCTACACTTCAAGAAATGAGCTTGATAGTAATCCAGAGCGAGTAAAGAACTTTAGAGAGGCTTCTTTAAAGGGTTGGGCGTACGCTTTTTCTAATATTGATGAAACCATTGAAGTGATACTTAAAAAATACAATACACTGAAAAAAAAGAAAGAAGCTTTACTTTATGAGGCAAAGATACTTAAAGAATATGCTTATATGGACAACAATCCTTTAGGTAATATAGAAAAAGAGAAGATACAAAGGATCTTTGATATATATAATATCTTGGGATTAGCAAAAAATGGGATTCCAAATCTTGATGAAATAATCTATGGGCAGTACAAAGTAGTTCAATTATCTGAAGAAGAAAAAGAGTATATAAAAAACAATCCAATAATCAAGGTGCAAAACGAATCTAATTGGGCACCTTATAACTATATGCAAGATGGAGAGGCTAAGGGTTTCTCTATCGATTATATTAAACTATTAGCATCTAGGGTCGGTCTTGAAGTTGACTATGTTCAAGGATATAGTTGGAATGAGTTTTTGAACTTGATAAAAGAGAAACAAATCGATGTGATGCTTAATATTGGTAAAACAAAAGAACGAGAAGAGTATCTTTCTTATACGGATAGTTACTTTCAAGCCATAGATGTGTTTTTTAGTAATAAGAACAATAAAGAGATACAAGAAGCAGAATCTTTAAAAGATCTAGATGGCAAGACCATAGCGATAGTAAAAGGTTTTTATGAAGAGGAGTTTTTACGTAAGTATTATCCTAATATAAAGATACATTATGTAGATACTACCCTTGAAGCTATTAAAGCGGTTTCTTTTGGAAAAGCCGATGGTATGTTTAATATCTACAATGCAGTATCATATCTTTTAAATAAACACTCTATTGATAATGTTATACCAACCTTTGAGGTTAAAGATACACGATTTCATTTATACTTTTATCTAGCCACCAATAAAGAGAATAAGATTTTAAACTCTATTTTAAATAAAGCACAAAAAAGTATCTCAAAAGAGGAGATTATTAGTCTTAAGACAAAGATGGTAAATATTAGAGAGTTAGAACATATCAAAAATGACTTTCTTGCTCCTTTGCAAAAAGAGTATATTAAAAAGAATAGAATCATTAGAATGTGTAACAATCACGACTTTGCACCTATTGAGTTTTTAGATGAATTTATTGGGGATTATGATAGTCATCAGCAAAATGTAACGGGAATAGCTATAGATGTTCTTAATGAAATAGAAAAGATATTAAATGTTGAGTTTATTCATGTTCATACAAATAGCTGGGAACAGTCCCAACAGTTCTTACAAGAGAAAAAGTGTGATATCTTAGCTGCGGCAACACAAACAAAGAATAGAGAAAAATATGCCTTATTTACAAAGCCTTACCTTTCGTTGGATCTAGCTATCATAACCTCTAATGATAGACAGTTCATAAGTTCCATTGATGAGCTTCGAGGAAAAACAATTGTAAGGAAAAAAGGTTCAGGTTTGATAGAGCTTTTACAAGAGAACTATGGAGATTTTATCATAAAACAAAAAGAGACTACAAAAGAGACTTTTTTTGATGTGGCACAAAAACAAAGTTTTGCAACTATCTCGACACTTCCTGCTGCATCTTACATGATACAAAAATATGGACTAGATACTTTACAGATATCTGGTTATTTGGATATGAAATACGAACTTTCAATTGCTGTGAGAAAGGATAGACCTGAGTTAGCTTCTATACTTGATCTTACTTTGAAAAACATTCCAAAAAGCAAGGTTAAGCAGATATTGAATGAGTGGACTTCTGTGAAGATAGAACAAAAAGCGGATTATTCTTTATTTTATAGGATAATCTTTATATCTATCTTTCTTTTAGTTGTCTTTATATACTGGAATAGAAAATTAACTTTAGAACGTAACAAAGTAAAAGAAGCGATGCAGGTTCAACAAGAACTGAACAAAGAGTTAGAACTAGCAAAAGAAAAAGCAGAGGAAAGTGTAAAGATAAAAAGTGAGTTCTTAGCTAATATGTCCCATGAGATCAGGACACCTATGAATGCTATATTAGGAATGTCACATCTGGTTCTGAATACAGATTTAAGTCAAAAGCAAAGAAACTATGTAGAGAAGATAGATAAAAGTGCAAAATCACTTTTAAATATTCTCAATGATATTTTAGATATTAGTAAGATAGAAGCTAATAAACTTGATATGGAAAGCATAGATTTTGATTTAAGCAAAATACTTGCCATGGTAAGGGATATTGAAGAGATCAAAGCCAAAGAGAAAAATGTTGATTTTGTTGTTAACAACAATACATCAAATATTTTTTTAGGAGATCCAAATAGAATCACTCAAGTACTTATAAATCTCGTTAATAATGCTATTAAGTTCACTCAAAGTGGAAAAGTAGAAGTAAATATAGAAGAACTTGACGATAATAGGGTCGAGTTTAGAGTAGAAGATACTGGTATAGGCATAGCACAAGAAGAAAAAGCAAAACTTTTTCAAGCTTTTTCTCAAGCAGATGGAAGTACTACAAGAAAATATGGAGGAACTGGACTAGGACTTTCTATCTCAAAACAGCTAGTGGAACTTATGGGTGGTGAGATAAGAGTAGAGAGTACTTTAGGGAAAGGGAGTACTTTTTATTTTGATATACCACTAAAAGAGGGTAAAGTAGAAAATATTGTCCAAAGTGGACACTCTATTGGAGCATTGCAAAAGCAGATAGAAACCTTAAAAGGTACGTATATATTATTAGTAGAAGATAACTTGACCAATCAAGAGATCATAAAGACCTTACTTGCTGGAAGCGGTATAAAGATCGATATTGCTGAAAATGGTGAGATAGGTTATCAAATGTTCTTAAATGAACCTAATAAATATGAATTGATACTTATGGATATACAAATGCCTGTAATGGATGGATACGAAGCAACTCAACTCATAAGAGAAAAAAATAAAGAGATACCTGTTATTGCCTTAAGTGCAAATGCAATGATAGAAGATATTTATCGAAGTAAAGAATATGGACTAAATGAACATCTCACCAAGCCTTTAGAACTAGAAAAACTTTATATAACACTTTTAAAATATATTAAAACGAAAACAAGCCTTTCGACCTCTTTAATATATATAGATAAAAGAGAAGCCTTATCAAGACTAGGTAACAATCAAAAGCTTTACAATAAGATATTAAAGCAGTTCTATGAAGATTATAAAGATATTGATCTTGAGTCTGTGAAAGATTTAGAGCTTTTTATACATACTTTAAAAGGTTTAAGTGGTAACATTGGGGCTAAAAATCTTCATAACATAGCATTCGAGCTTAATAGTTCTCATAATTTTAGCAACCTAGGTCAATTGCAACTTGAGCTAAAAAAAGTCTTGAATGAAATTGAACTGGTCTTGGAAGATGATATTGTAACCTCAAAGAAGAAGGTATCTAAGCAGAAGCAAGAAGAACTTTTTGTAAAGCTATATGAGGCTGTTCTTTCAAATAGACCAAAGAACTGTGAAGGGATAATTCAACAAATAGATGGGATATCTTTACAAGATGAAGAGAAAAAGTGTTTTGATGAGGTCAAGCAAGATATTGAAAAATTTGAGTTTAAGAATGCTTTAGAGGTATTGGAATCTTATCTAAAAAGCAATAACATACATTATACTCAGGATATTACATTATGAAAAAAGTCTTAGTTATTGATGATACACGAACAAATATCGATATCTTGGTTGAGCTTTTATCCCAGAAGTATGATGTAGTGGTTTCATTGAGTGGAAGTATTGCTTTAGAGATACTAGAAAAGGAAAGTATCGATCTTATTTTACTTGATGTGATGATGCCAGATATGGATGGCTTTGAGGTTTGTAAACATATCAAAGCAAATAACAATACTAGGGATATCCCTATAATATTTATAACAGCAAAAACAGATGAAGAGAGTATCGAACAAGGCTATTTAATAGGTGGTAGTGATTATGTAACGAAGCCTTTTAAACCAAGAGAGTTACTCTCTAAACTTTCAAGGGAATTTAAACTTCAAGATACGATCAGAGAGCTAAGATATGTATCTTCTCATGATACTATGACAGGGATCCTTAATAGAAAAAGCTTTTTTGAAAAAGGTACAAATGTTTTTGATAAAAACACTGAGACAAGCTATGCTGTTATGATAGATATAGATCATTTTAAAAAAATAAATGATACTTATGGTCATTTTGTAGGAGATGAAGTGATACGTTCTATAACACAAACTATAAAAATGCAATTGAGCGACCAAGCTATATTTGGAAGGCTAGGGGGAGAGGAGTTTGCCATAATCTTAGAGTTACCTGTATTTGAAGATATTGAACAAAAAATGAACTCTATTAGAAAGGTTATTGAAACAACTCAAATAAATATTACATCGAATGAGTTTATCAATGTCACTATCAGTCAAGGTATTGCAAAAAAAACAAATGAAACAAAAGATATTGATAGTTTACTTAAAAAAGCTGATGAAGCTTTATATGAAGCAAAAAGAGAAGGTAGAAATAAAGTCGTTTATAAAAGATAGAGAGTAGCTGTTAAGCTAACCCTCTAAGCATTCCGTAAAAGTACATAGGTTCTAGAATATAAACTTTCATTACCCACCACATCCATCTTTCTTCTTCTACAGCTAAACCAGGAATAGTTGGAGTTGGTTTCATGGTGTAGTCAAACTCTGCGAGCATAACTTTTCCATATCTTGTGATAATTGGACATACTGTATATCCATTAAACTTTTGACTAGGTTCTCGTCCTTCCATCACATCTAAAAGGTTTTGCACTAGAACAGGAGCTTGTTTTCTCACAGTACCTCCAGTTTTTCCAATTGGAATACCAGCAACATCTCCTAAAGAGAAGATATTTTTATATTTGAGGTGTTGAAGAGTATGTTTGTCTACTTTTAGTAGGCCAAGTTTACTTGCACTTCCTTTATCCCAAGCTATTTTAGAACCCTTTAGAAAATCAGGTGCACTCATAGGAGGAGCTACATGTATGAAATCATATGGTTTCTCAATAAGTTTATCCTCTACGATCTCTGCATATTCTTCTAGATCTGGGTCCCATTCCCCTTTTCTTTTTACTGTTGTTGCAAATATTGCTACTTTTTTAGATGGATCTATCTTGACTAGATTATGTTTTAGATCATAGTTGATATCTCTTTCTTTAAAGTGTCCTTCTATCGCTTTTTCAAAGATAGGAACAGAAAAAAGTTTTCCACTATTTGGCATAAAAGTGATATTTGCTTTATCTCTTGTACCTTGCTTTCTCATATAATCGTCTGTAAGATATAAGATCTTCTTTGGAGCTCCACCACATTTGATAGGTGTATCAGGATGGGTATAGAGTGCTTCTCCTCCTGTTTGCGCGAATTTTTGGATATTTTGCCATGTTTTTTGTGCACCATCTAGTGTATAGATAGTATTTATACCATTTTCTCCAATGGTATTAGGATCGAGCCCTTCAATTCTGTCCCAATCATATTGTAATCCAGGACAAACAACTAAATAATCGTAACTTAATACTTTTCCATTTTCTAAAGAGACCTTTTGTGCATCTGGGTCTATGTTTGTTGCTTTTGTTTGGATCCATTTTGCTGATTCAGGGATATAATCTTTTGTATCAGCTATCAGTTTTTCTGCTTTTGTTATTCCTCCACCAACAAGAGTATGACCAGCTTGATAAACATGAGTAGCACTAGGCTCGATAATAGTGAGGTCTGGGTTGTCCATTGCTCTTCCAAGTCTTGCTGCAACAGTAATACCAGCTGCTCCTCCACCTACAATTACAATTTTTGCATTTGACTTTACAGATGCTTTTGCTTGCGTATTCAATAAGTAAGGTGTAGCTGAAATTGCACCTAAGGTTTTAATCGCATCTCTACGACTTAGATTTTGTAAGATCTCCAATGTTTTTTCTTTCTGTGCCATTTTATTCTCCTTGGCTTGAAATTGAACGAGTGTTCATTTAATAAAAGTATGATACAATTTACCTTAAGAAATAGATAAAGCAGTTGTAACCAAGTTGTAGGTTTGATATTGTAATATCTTTTCAAAAAGGAGATCTTATGAAAGTAAACAGTTTAAGTAAGCTATTTTTAGCTTCATTTTTCGTTGTTATGTTTTCTGTATTTGCTAATGCAAATGGTACTTCTGCTGAAGTGCAGAAGCTAATCAAAGAACATAATTTGGAAGTGGTTGATTATAACTACGTTCTAAAAGCTATTGGAGATGGAACAAGAAAAGGTGCTAAATCACTTATCTTGGATGCTAGACCTGCAAAAAAGTATAAAGTATCACATATCCCAAGTGCTCAGCCATTGCCAGATACAAAGTTCGATAAACTATATGATATTTTATATGGAAAGATCGATAAGAATAAAGAGATAATCGTATACTGTGGTGGGGTAAAATGTGTAAAATCACCAAAACTAGCGATTATGTTAAAAGAAAAAGGGCATAAAAACGTAAAAGTTTATACGAATGGACTTCCTGAATGGAAAAAGAAAAACTATGTTGAGATCGACACAAGAGTTGCAAAAGTATTATTTGATAAGCAATCAGCTCTTTTTATAGATGCTAGACCTTGGCCAAAATTTGCAGGAAGTACTATTGTAGGATCTTTAGGTGTACCAGATACAAAGTTTGAAAAATATGCTCAGTTTATGCCTGTGGATAAAACAGCTAATATTATCACTTTTTGTGGTGGATTTAATTGTCATAAATCTCACTCTGTAGCAGATAAGTTAGTAAAACTAGGATATACAAATGTAAAAGTTCTAGCAGCTGGTTTTCCTGATTGGAAGAAAAAAGGGTACAACACTACAGGAAGTTCAGGAGCTGTTGCTAAAAAGGCTTTGAAAAAAAGAGGACCTAGTAAATCAGGTGTTTTAGAACAAGGTGTTGATAAAGGTACAGTTGATGGTGAATGGTTCGTTAAAAACTACAAAAAGTTCCCAAAATCTGTTACTTTAGTTGATGTAAGAGCGCCAAGTGATTACAAAAAAGGAACGATTCCAGGAGCTATCAATATTCAAGCTGAAAAGATGACTCCACAACAATTAGCAAAAGCTATCCCTTCAAGTGGAGATGTTATTTTCTTTTGTGGAACAGGAACAAGAGGTCTTGAAGCAAGAGGTTTCTTAAGTGAAATGAAATATGAAAGAATAGATAATGTATTCTACCTTGATGCAAACATTGAATGTGATGCAAAAGGAAAATGTAAAATTGAACCTAATGAACCATTAGGTATATAATTAAAGAGGTAGGTTAAAACCTATCTCTTGCAAAGTAAGCAGCTCCTAAAAGAGCTGTTTTCTCATCGAGTGATATCTTCACTTCTATCTTTTCTAAAAGATTTTGAAATCTACCTTTTGCTAAAAACCCATCCATAAAATGATCTTTTAGTATTGGTAATATTTTTGGTGCTATTCCTCCACCTATGTATACACCGCCTAAAGACATTGATTTGAGTGCAAGGTTCCCAGCTTCTGCTCCATAGATGAAAGAAAAAAGCTTTAATGTATCTATTGCATCATTATCATTTTCTTTGATCGCTAGTTTTGTTATAAGAGCACTTCTATCCACTTCTTCTGTAGCCGATACGATATCTTTATGTAACGGTTTGTTCTTGTATTCACATAAGAATTGATAAATATCAAATATCCCTTTACCACAAAGTATTCTTTCATAGCTGACATGAGAAGGGAACTTTTTTCTTAACCATTTTAAAAGCTCATCTTGTATTGAAGTTTGGGGTGCAAAGTCAGTATGTCCACCTTCACAGCCTATGGGGTGGTATTTTTTTGTATCAAAGAAGAGTTGTGCTTCTCCTAGACCTGTTCCTGCTGCAATAACTGCTTTGTTAGCTTCTTTTTTTTCACCTTTTTCATTCAAGGGAAAAAATTTCTCTTCATCTAGATATAGCATACCATATGCAGTGGCTTCTAGGTCATTTAAAAGGGCTATATTATCTGTTTGAAATATCTCTGTGATCTCTTTTTTTGTGATACTCCAAGGAAGATTTGTAGTGATGCACTTTTCATTGATAACAGGACCAGCTATTCCAAAACAGCCTTTTTCTATTACCTTTTTTGAAAATTGTTTTTTTATCTCTTGTAGTATCTCTTTAAAAGATGGATGATCTTGACTTTTAAATTGAAGCTCTTGAACCAATGAAAGAGTATTTCTTTCTTCTTTAAAAAGTGCAACATTGACTTTTGTACCACCTATATCTACAGCTAAGATCACCTTGGTAACTCCTCAAATAATAGATACTCTAATGCTTTTATAAAAGCAATATTTACCTTCTCAGGAGAGAGATTATAAAATGAATCCCACGCTTTACTTCTCTCTTCGTCATAGTTACATATCTTTTTATTTTCACACCATACTATTTTTACTGCATATCCAATTATTACATCAAAAACTATATCATCTTCTATATAGATAGAGTTGTTTTCTTGAAATATTCTGTTCAGTGTTTCTATAAGCTCTATATTGAGTTGTCTATACTCAGGTGCTTGTATCTTATGAAGATGGGTATCAACCAAAAGTTCAAAGCTTCTTTCATTTGGTGTTGATTTATGAGTGAGTTCATTTTCAAGTCGAGAGTTGATATCGTATTTGTCTCCTATTACCATACCCTTGCATTGCTTGAGAATATACCATGTTTTTTTATGCAGCTTATCACTTATATGTCCAAGCATACCTGCTTTTATTCTCCATTGTTTCCAGTTTTCTAGTTCGTTTGTGGCATTTTGTAGTGAAGATGATTTGAGAGTTTGTATTTTATTTGTTCCTGAACTATGAAGTCTCTCTTGAATCTTAAGTTGAGTACTTTTTTCATTGAAGTCTTCAAGGATCACTTTTAAAAGGTTGTATATATCGTGTGGAGATAAGGAGATAAGATATTCATAAGAGTCAGCTATGCTTAAGTTCTCATTGATACAAAGTTGACTAACCATAAGTTGTACATAGTACCATGTTCGCAAACTCAAGGTATTTTGAAAAAGTTCAGGTTCTGTACGTATGAGATGACCAAGATGAAGAATCACTTCTTGAGTTAATATCCTCTCAGCTGTATTATCTCCACAGTACTGGTGGATGACATTTACAATAGAGTGGGAATCAAGTGGCTGAGAAAGCGTGGCATCTTTGTGATAAGCTCTACCTACGGCTAGCTGTTTTTGTCGAATGATGATTTCAAGTAGGGCATCTTCTAGCTTATCATCATATTTATTGGTTATTTGTGCAAGTCTTCTTACAACAGCCCAATCGTGAGAGAGTGTCGCTAATACATATTGATGCTCTGCTATATCACAGATATTTACCTCTTTTCCATTGAGTTCTATGATGGGAGATTCTCCTGCTCGTTTAAAAAGTTTATTTAAAGAGATGGCAGATTTTAGTTTATTTTTATGGGTTTGTACTAGTTCTAGCAAACTCATGTTATCAAGCTTGTCAAGTTCTAAAAGGTTCTTACTATTGAGTTGGTATCCATATTCATCTTTTAGGTTTGTTGGTTGTGAAGAATCAATGAAAATATCTTTGTTTATCTTTAGACCTTGGAGGTAATCTATTCTTTGAGTAGCTGCAGTATTTAGTAGCTGGGATAAAGGTCCTGTTTTAATTGGTGTTTCTTCAGACGAGGAGTTTTGGAGTTCATGCAATAGCTCGAAGATGATATCTTTGTCTTTTTCATTAAGCATATCGTCTCTTACTAAAAAAGCGATGATCGGTTGACCGTTACTGTCCCAGTGTAGAGAAAGGAACTTTAAAGATGATCGAAAGTGATCTACTAAGAGCTTATTGTCATAACTAAAGTAAAATCCTTTTGGATTGAAATAGTATGGCAAGAATATTATACGTTCTTCTTGTAGAACATGTACAAAAGAAGTAGTAATAGTCCTTGATTCACTATAGGGTCTACCGCTGAGTCCTAGCTTTTTGTTTTTCCCTAAAAGTGTATGGATACTTGATAGTTCATTTGAGTACATAACTTTAATAGGTGAAACCTCTTGAATGGTTTCAGAGTTGATCCCATTATTTTGAAGGGTTTGTTTTACCGCATCATTTTGTGCTAGAATTGAAACCAAAGGGTAGGTTTTTTTATTAAGGCCTAGTCTCATACGACGCTTAATTGGATCTATCTCATCAGCACTCAATATTCCATCAAGAATCATTTCACTCAGTTGGTAAAGGCTTTGTGCCCAAACTAAAGGGAGATTTTCATTTGGAACTCTTTGTTGTGAACCTGGGATCTGTTTCTCTTTTTCTATAGCTTCTTTAGGTACAAAATAAAGTTCTGGTAAAAGGGTTTGCCCCTCTTGTTGAACAAAGGTTTTTTGTAGTTTTTTTTGCCAATGTTCAATGTTTTCATGATCATTTTGCATAATGGCATCAAGTAATAGGTATGTAAAGAACAAAGGCCATTCTGATTCTATATTTTCAAACTCTTTAAGTTCACTTGGTTCATAGTGTAGTCTATGTGGATCTTCAAGAACACTTTGGTGTCCATCGAGTAAAAATCTTTTACATCCATATTCTCCACAAAGCTTTTTGAGTATTTTCTCTTTTGTTTTATTGACTAGCTTTTTATCTTCAATTGCATAAGCTGGATAACCAATGATACTTAAAAGTGCTGCATCGGTCTCTTTTGAGTTTGATTCTCTTGGAAGAAGCCCTTGTAAGGTAAATCTAGAACGTGCAATGTCATTTGGAATCACATGGATAGTAGCTTCTTTTGAAAGTGTATTGCCAAAAAGATTAAAACCATTTAATGCCTCAAGTGCTGCTTTTGCCATACCTACTGAGCTACAGTTTATTTCTGGTTCTCCATGGTTGATCTTATTTCCTCTTTCCCATATCCCATAATCAGGTGTACAATAGGTTCTACTGATATAGTGAACAAGGTTCTGGATAAAGTTCACTTCATCCATAGTATAGATTATCTTAAGACCAGAAGCAGTCATTTGAACAAGTGTCAAAAGATACAAAGAGGTTGCATC
>Ga0193951_1000819_pt1 | contig 13853 bp, 12 predicted proteins | sample BB_2_MG_FD_140370 | JGI IMG/M metagenome (GOLD analysis project Ga0193951, IMG submission 140370) | Microbial mat bacterial communities from the Broadkill River, Lewes, Delaware, United States - BB_2_MG | ecosystem: Environmental > Aquatic > Freshwater > River > Microbial mats | place: USA... | reverse complement strand
TAACTAATTTTTTATTATATACTTATGACAAGGAGTTGATAATAATGAAAAAATTAATATTAGTAGTAGCAATCGCAATGGTAATCGTAGGTGTAGCAAGAATGTCTAAAACTAGCGATTTTGTAATGGATGCAAAATATGGTAGAGTAGATCCATCAGAACCAGTTGCCATCTAATCTATTTTACACTATAATAGGCAATTTTTAAAGATATCAATGCAATTTGACTTATAAAATGTAAATTTTATGTTTTTACTCGTATATAAAATATTATAAGGAGGGTTCTTTATGACTACAATTCAAGAATTAGAAATTGAGTTTGAAGGAATGCTTGGAACAATTAAACAATACTCATGTGATCCATATGTAACTAGTTATCTTAACAGATTAAAATTCGCAATTCAAAATGAAGAAATTGAAATGATTAGAATTATGATAGTTAAGTTAAATGAATGGTATGCTGATAATATAAAAGCAATAGAGGGTAATAGATGGATAATAAATTTAGACTCTCATCACAAAACACAACGTTTACTCCAGGAATTTATGTTAAAATTTAGATAAGAAAACAAAACGATTAGCACTTTATGCTAATCGTTTTTTAATTCCTCATTAATTTTTTTTAGGTTTTCAAAACTAGTATTCAAAAACTCAGTAAGGTTAGTAATAAATATCTCTGTTTTTTTGTAACTGCCTTCAGTTAATGAAGCAATAATACATTTACTAGCAGAAACTTTTGCCTGCATCTTCATACCAACATCGTTTTGAGCTAAAGATAGATAATAGTACAAGTGCGATAATGAGTTAAGAAATGAATTTTCTTTGCAAATTTTAATACCTCTTTCACAAACATCTATTACAGCAGTATAATCATCAATTATACCTAGAAGCTGTGCTAAATTTGCGTAAACTGCAGGTATTAATTCTGGATCAGCTTTACCAAAAAGATAGTTATCAGGGTTGCTGAGTAAGTTGTATACTTCTTTAATATCAGAGTAATCCTTCTTTTCACTTTTTAATTTAGCAGAGAAAATTATTACTGCAATTTCTACATAATTAAAGTGGGAATTGTTTTTAACTGAGTGAAGAGTACTTATTTTATTTAGTGACAATATTGCAGTTTCTCTTGAAATTCTCTTTAAAGAATATTCAGTCCTAATGCGCAGATAATTATAGAAGTTCTTATAATAATCTGAAGCAAAAGCACTACTGTCTATTAGCGCAATTTCATTATATGCGTCCTCAAAATTGAAACTACTTACCAATCCTAGTATTTTAAGAATTAATCTATGCTCAGTATTAGTTTTTTCAATGAATGTTTTATATAGAACAAAGAAATTGACACCTAATTTTTCAGAAAGTTGTAAAATTTTTGTGTTGCTAATTTCTGATTCACCTTTTAAGAATCTAGAATACTGTCTTAGTGAAAGAATATCTTTTAGAAATTCTTCACGAGACATGTTTCTAGATATTCTTAAGTTTTCAATAAAAGAAGGGAATAAAGATGATGATGCTTCTATCACTATTTTCTTCCTAAACCTATTTTATTGTTGAATTTCATTACTTTTTTATATGCGATTTTGCTTGCATTTTCACGACCATTATCCAGTATTTCCGTTAGTTCTTTACTGTTTAATAGTTCGTTGTAACGGTCTTGAATTGGTTTAAGCTCTTGATATACTATTTCCCCTAAATCTTCCTTGAATTCCTTATAGCCTTTTCCATGATAGATGTTTTCTATTTCTTCATATGTTTTACCAGTTATAGATGAATATATAGTTATTAAGTTTGAAATACCAGGTCTTGATTCTTGATCAAATTTGATAGTGCCAAGTGAATCAGTCATTGCTGAGTTGATTCGTTTTTTGATGATATTTTCTGGATCTAAAAGTTCAATTCTTGATTTAACATTTGAATCACTTTTACTCATTTTAGAAGTTGGTTCAGTTAAACTCATTATTTTTGCTCCAACTTCAGCAATTAGTGGTTCTGGTACTGTAAAGAAGTCACCATAACGGTTATTAACACGATTGGCAATATCTCTTGTAAGTTCAAGATGTTGTTTTTGATCTTGGCCTACTGGTACGTATTCAGCGTCATATAATAAAATATCTCCAGCCATCAATGTAGGATAACTGAATAAACCAACAGTTACGCCTTTTTCTTGTTTTTTGGATTTGTCTTTAAACTGAGTCATTCTTTCTAACTCACCCATATATGAATGGCATTGTAAAAGATAAGCCATTTGTGAATGGGCAGGAACTTCTGATTGAATGAATAAATTTACACGTTTAGGATCTAATCCACACGCGATGTAAATAGCTGCTAATTCTTTTATTTTTTGACGTAAAAACTGTTTCTCTTTTGGAACTGTTATTGCATGTAAATCAGCAATAAATATGTAAAACTCATGGTCTGGAAGTTGATCTTGTAATTTAACAAAGTTTTTTAAACTCCCTAAATAAGTTCCAATATTTATTGAACCTGTTGGTTGAATTCCTGATACGATTCTTTTCATAAAATCACTCCTTTTTTAATATAAAAAAATCGTCCTTAAAAAATTAAGGACGATTTATAAACCGCGGTACCACCTATGTTCTAGAAATAATCTAGCACTTTATCCTTTAACGCAGGAATTGCGGGTAGTATTAGTACCACTCATAGATCCATTCATATATTTGTTTGTATTTAGCTTTCACTATCCTAAACTCGCTTTGTCAAACTAAAATATATTACTATTTCTAATCAACGTTTTATTTAATAGAATAATAACTTATTTATTCTTTAATTGCAAGCTCTAATTCATCTAATAATGTATTTAAGCGATTAACAACTGCCATAAATGGCTCTTTGCTTGTTAAATCAACACCAGCTTTTTTAACTTGATTTACTGGATAATCATCTCCACCTGAACGTAGTAAACTAATATGTTTTTCTATGTTTTTAGGATCCTCTTTAACTAGTTCATAAAGTTTTAATGAAGCTGCGAAACTTGTCGCATATTGGTAAACGTAGAATGGTGTATTGAATAAATGAGGGATATAAGCCCAAACAAATTCTTTACCGTTTTCTTCAGTAATATCAATATCATAAAATTCTTTATATAAATCAACCATGATTTTAGATAATACTTCATAAGTTATAGGTTCACCTTTTTCAGCTAAACGATGAGCTTCTAATTCGTAAGCAGCGAATAACGTTTGACGGTAGAATGTACCTAAGATATCATCAATTGATTGTTGAAGTAATGATATTTTGTCTTCTTTAGTTCCTTTAGCGTTTTTAATGAAATAATCTAATAAGTTATGTTCATTAAAAGTAGAAGCAATTTCAGCTACAAAAATCGTATAATTTTGAGTAGCAACTGGTTGTGATTCGCTTGCGAATAATGAATGCATAGAATGACCAGCTTCATGTGCTGTTGTGAAGACATTGTTTAATGTACCATCAAAGTTTAAAAGAATGAATGGATGTTCATTTAAAGCACCCCATGAATAAGCACCTGTTTGTTTTCCTTCACCTTCATAAACATCAACATATCCTTCTTCAAGAGCACTATGCGCTTTATCTTGGAAATCTTGATTTAAGTGGGCAATTGATTTATAGAATAAATCTACACCTTCTTCATATGTGAATTTAGTAGTTGAATCAGCTAAACTCATAAAACGGTCATAAGTATGATGTTTATCTAATCCTAAATACTCTTTTCTCATTTGATAGTATCTTTTTAATGGTGCAGTATTCTCTTTAGCAACTTCAACTAAGTTAGTATAAACCTCTAAAGGAATATTGTTTCCATGTAAATAAGACTCTAAACTTGATTGATAGTTTCTTGATTTCATTCTTGCTATATCAGATTGTAAAATCGTGTTATAAATTGAAGCATAAGCGTTCTTACGATCTTGATAATTAGAAAAAACAGCTTCAAATATAATTCTACGATCTTCTTTATCATCTGAATCAGCTAAGTAACTACGGTAGTTACCTGATGTAACTGTAATAGTTTCTCCATTTGATAATGTTACTTCTTTATCAATTTTATCTGATACACTTAATGCGTTATAAACTTCAGCACCTTGACTTGATAATTGTGCGTAATTAGCTAATAGTGATTCGCTTTTAGTATCAAGAACGTGTTCTTGAGTTCTAAATAATCTTTCAACACTAAATTTATATTCTTTTAATAAATCATTTTTACTAATAAATTCATCTAGTTTATCTTTACCAATAGCTAATAACTCAGGACTTTCAAAAGCAGTAGCTTTTTCAAGTTCAGCATGTAAGAATGCCATTTGTTGAAGACGAGCACCATTCTCAGTAATTTTACGGTTTAAATCAAATGTTAAAGCAGCATATTGATAAGCTTTTAAAAACTTAACTGCCATTTCTTTTTGAAGTTCATAATACTTAACAAAAGTATCATAATCTCCTAGTTTACCTTGATAATCACTAATAGACTTTATAGTTTCTTTTAGTGACTCATAGTCTTTTTCCCATGCTTCTAAAGAAGCATATAAGTTAGTTAATTTCCATTTCATGTTTGTTCCTCCTTTTTTGACCTTTTATATTATATCACAAACTAATTGAATAAAAAAGAAAACGCTTGTATTAACTTGAAACTTAAAATATATATGTTATAATTAAAGTGCATACAAACTTTATTATAAAAATTATAAATAAAACCGAGGTGAGAAAGATGATTCAAATTTATACAACTCCGAGCTGTTCTTCATGTCGTAAAGCAAAGAAATGGTTTGATGATCATCGTATCGAATTCCGTGAGAAAAATATATTTAATATTAAACTAACAAGAGACGACATTATATTAATGTTAAAAAATACTGAAGCAGGATTTGAAGATATTATTTCTACAAGATCAAAAGTATTCCAAGAAAAAAACTTAAACATTGAAGATATGACGATGACAGAGTTAACAAACTTCATCATCCAAAATCCAAGTGTATTAAGAAGACCTATCATCATTGATGATAACAAAATGCAAGTGGGATATAACGATGACGAAATCAGAGCATTCATTCCAAAACGTTTACGCGAAATTATCATGTGTACTTCATGTGAAAAAGGCGAAAATTGTGATTATATGAACGCGTTAAACATTTACTTTAAAGAACTACAAGACGCTGAACAAAAACACACAGCTCACTAAGCACATCAATTGATGTGCTTTTTTATTTTATTTTTTCTTGCATTTAATTAAACTCTATCATATAATATACCTTGTAATACTAAGTAAGTTATAAAAACAAGTATTTCGATTAGTTTTATCTAGATTTTATTGATAGATAAATAAAGGAGGGTATATGAAACAATTTACAAAACAAATAAAAAAAGGATTACTAGAGTTAGTAATACTTAAATTACTTAATGATGAAGATTTATATGGTTATTCTTTGATTCAAAAAGTAAAAGAGAAGAGTAATGGTTCCTTAGATATTAAAGATGGAACACTATATCCAATCTTATATCGATTAGAGGATAGCGATATGATAAAAAGTTACTGGGAGCAAATAGATACAACTAGAAGTAAACCAAGGAAATATTATAAGATTACAGAAAATGGTAAAACTACATTTAATGAAATGCTTCATGATTATTTAAAAATCTCAAAAGGAATTAATCTAATCTTAAATAGTGAGGTAAATGATAATGATTTATAATAAAGAGACTTATATTAAAGAAGTAATGAAAGAACTATATACTAATAAACCAACTAAAAAACGTATAATTGAAGATTTAGGAATGCGAATTGATGATGGCTTTAATGAAGATCCTTATTTTGATATTGAAAAAGAATTAGGAACTCCAAAAGAAATAGCTACTGAGTTTGCAGAAAATTTAGGTTCATCAGCTGATCCTTACATAAAAGTTGGATTAACTATCGGTGAGAAACATTATGAATATAAATCTAAGACTACTGTTTTTGGAATACCTTTGGTTCATATTCACACAGGTGGGTCAAGATTAAACAAAGCAGCAAAAGGAATTATCGCCATTGGTGATATCTCTTATGGAGTTATAAGTATCGGTGGAGTTGCTACTGGAGTCTTTACATTTGGTGGAGTTAGTGTTGGACTTGCAGCATTTGGTGGAGTAGCTGTTGGTGGTTTAGCATTTGGGGGAGTAGCAGTAGGATTATTTGCCGCAGGCGGAGTAGCTGTTGGGATAATAAAAGCTATTGGGGCTCTTAAGTATTTTCTATAGAATAAGAAAACGCTGTAATTCAGCGTTTTTTAATACTTTATTATAAATAAAAGAAAACGTTTTTATAATAGTTGTATTAGTTGAGTTTTTAAAGTAAAAAACGTATAATATAGTTGATATAAAATAAAATATTTATTAGGAGGAATTAAATAATGGCTATTAAAGTTGCTATTAACGGATTTGGACGTATTGGACGTTTAGCATTCAGATTAATGAATGAAAATCCAGATTTTGAAATCGTTGCATTAAACGATTTAACAGATGCTGAAACTCTTGCATACTTATTAAAATATGATACTGCACAAGGTCGCTACAAATCAGACAGCATTTCTGTGGACGGTGATTCAATTGTAGTTGATGGAAAAGCTATCAAAGTATACGCACAAAAAGATCCTGAAACATTACCTTGGGGAGATTTAGGTGTTGAAGTAGTATTAGAATGTACTGGATTCTTTACATCAAAAGACGGTGCTGAAAAACACATTAAAGCTGGAGCTAAAAAAGTTGTAATTAGTGCTCCTGCAAAAGGTGATTTAAAAACTGTAGTATTTAATGTTAACCATGATATTTTAGACGGAACTGAAACTGTAGTAAGTGGTGCTTCTTGTACAACTAACTGTTTAGCTCCTATCGCTCAAGTATTAGACGAAAACTTTGGTTTAGTTAAAGGTTTCATGACAACTGTTCATGCATACACTAACGATCAAAATACATTAGATGCTCCTCATTCAAAAGGAATCTTCGCTCGTCGTGGACGTGCTGCTGCTGGGAACATCGTTCCTACATCAACAGGTGCTGCTGTAGCTGTTGGTAAAGTTTTACCTAATTTATTAGGTAAATTAGATGGTATGGCATTAAGAGTTCCTACTGTAACAGGTTCTTGTGTTGACTTAGTTGTTGAACTTGAAAAAAATGTTACTGTTGAAGAAATTAATGCTGCAGTTAAAGCTAAAGCTTCTGAAACTTTAGGTTATACTGAAGACCCAATCGTTTCAAGTGATACAATTGGTATTACTTACGGAACATTATTTGATGCTAACATGACTTCTGTTTTAGAAGTTAATGGTAAACAAATGGTTAAAATCTTAACTTGGTATGATAACGAAATGAGTTATACTGCTCAAATGGTTAGAACTATTGCTTATTTAGCTCAAAACTTAAAAGACTAATAACTAAAATTAAACTCGCGTTTGCGAGTTTTTTTTATTTTTATTTTTTTTCAATAGATTTATGATATAATGCACTTAAAGAGGTGATTAGTATGAATAATACATATAAAGAAAATCGTAAAAAACTGTTTGAAAGAATGAGTGATAACTCGATGTTAATCTTGTTTTCTGGACAAGAACCTCATCGTACTTTAGATCAGTTTTATAAATACACACCAAACCGTAATTTTTATTTTTTAACAGGATTAAACGAACCTAAATGTAAACTTTTAATGATTAAATCAAAAGATAAAACTTTTGAATATTTATTCATTGAAGAAACAACAGAATACATGAGACAGTGGGTTGGAGAAGCAATTAGTAAAGAAGAAGTTACAAAAATTTCTAAAGTAGATAAAGTTTTATACTTATCTGAGTTTGAAAACACAATTAGAAGTTTAATGACTTATGGTCGTGGACTTGGTGTTAAACCTCCAAAAAAACTATATTTAGATCTTTATAGAGTTACACCAACAACTAAACCAATTGCATTAACTTATGCTGATTTCATTATTGAAAACTTTAAAGAGTTAAAAATCAAAAATGCTAATGAACATATATCTTATTTAAGAATGTTCAAAAGTCCTTTTGAAGTTGCTGAAATCTCAAAAGCAATTGAATATACAAAAGCAGGGTTAGAACGTTTAATGTCTGCATTAAAATTCAGAACAAATGAACAACAACTAGAAGCTGATTTCTTACATGAAATATCATTACTAGGTAGTGAAGGTAATTCATTTGATACAATAGCTGCTAATGGTGGAAATGCGACAGTATTACATTACATCAATAACAACGATGAACTAAAACAAGGAAACATGGTTTTACTTGATTTAGGAGCACTTCATAATAATTATGCTGCTGATATCACAAGAACATACCCAATTAACGGTAAATATACTGATCGTCAAAAACAAATCTATGATATCGTTTTAAAAGTTAACAAAGAATCAATTAACTTTATAAAACCAGGTATATCTTGGAGTGAACTTAACAAGTTTGCAAAAGACTTATTAATTAAAGAAACAAAAGCAATTGGATTAATCAAAGAAGATGCAGAAATTAATAAATATTACTATCATTCAATTGGACATTTCTTAGGTCTTGATGTTCATGATGTTGGCCAATACGATTTAGTATTAGAAGAAGGAATGGTTTTAACTATTGAACCAGGACTATACATCAAAGAAGAAGGTATTGGTGTTAGAATTGAAGATGATATCTTAGTAACAAAAGATGGACATTTAAATCTAAGTCAAGATATTATCAAAGAAACAAAAGACATTGAAGAATTTATGAAAAGAGCTTAGGCTCTTTTTTTATTTAATTTTTTCAATAAATTACTAATACAAAATATGGTATAATTAAATAGGTGATTTATATGAATTATATTCAAGGAAAAGTAAAGTTAAATGTATATTATAATGAAAGCAATGCTTATAATATCTTAAAAGTGAAAATAAGTGAGTCTGATATAAAATTAGACCTTTTTATGTATGAAGATTATGTAACAGTAACTGGATATTTTGTTAAACCAATGCGTGGTGAAGAAATTAGATTTTATGGTGACTTTATCGATCATCCAAAATATGGTAAACAATTTAACGCTAAAAGTTATGAAAAACTCTCAGAAAACTCAATTGCTGGATTGATAGAATATCTGTCTAGTAATCTTTTTAAAGGTATTGGAGTTAAAACAGCAACATTAATCGCAGATAAACTTGGGAAAGATGCAATAGATAAAATAATAAATGATAAGGATGTTTTAAAAGATATCCCTAAACTTACTAAAAGCTTACGTGATTCATTATATGATTCATTAATAGAAAACAAAGCAAGTGAAAGAATCCTAATCAAACTTTATGAATATGAACTTACTCCAACAATGGCAATGAAAATCTATAAAAAATATCAAAAAGAAACAATCGCCATTTTAGAAAACAATCCCTATCAATTAATATATGATGTTGAAGGAATAGGATTTGAACGCGCTGATTATATAGCTAAAAAACTAGGAATAAAAGAAGATTCCCCATTAAGAATAAAGGCAATAATTATTTATTTATATAACCTTATGGGAACAAACTATGGTCACACATATTTAACGCTAGAACAACTAGTAGATTACATTTTTAACACATTAAATAGAAATGAACAAATCATTAATACTGAACAAATAAACGATTATATTTTAGAACTTGTAGAAGAAAAAATGTTTGTTTTAGAGAATGGTGAAATTACTTTAGGAAGTATAATTTATGCAAGAAATATAATCGCATCAAAAATAAAAGAATTAAATGACCACTCATCAGTATTTACAGACGATGAAATTAATAAACAAATAGATTTATTTGAAAAACTAAACAATATTGAATATACTAATATGCAAAGAAATGCAATTATAATGTCAATGAATTCTAACTTACAAATTATTACCGGAGGACCAGGAACTGGTAAAACAACAGTAATAAAAGGAATTGTATTTGTATATGCCAAACTTAAACAAATGCCTATCTTATACAACAATCCAACATTTGATATTAAATTAATTGCCCCAACAGGTAGAGCAGCAAAAAGAATGAGTGAATCAACAAACCTACACGCTGAAACTATTCATAGATTTTTAGGATATAGTTTTGATGGTGAATTTATCTTTAATAAAGATAATTTAGTTAACGGTGAAATGATAATCATTGATGAGGCATCAATGATTGACCTCTATTTAGCTATGCATTTATTTGAGTCGATTCCAAAGACTATGAAAGTAATCATTGTAGGTGATGAAGATCAGCTACCTAGTGTTGGAATAGGTGAGTTTTTAAAAGATTTAATTGATTCAGATATGATAAATACAGTTAAACTGAAAACAATTCATCGCCAAGCAGAAGATTCAAATATAATTAAATTATCAACTAGTATTAATCAAGGAATTATTCCTGCTGATATTACAAAAAAACATCATGATTTATATTTTGTTAATGAGACAATGAATAATTTCCAAACAAGACTTAAATCAATAATAAACTATCTCATCAAAGAAAATTATTCATTAAAAGAGGATATCCAAGTTTTAATTCCTATGTATAAAGGTGAAGCAGGAATTGATAATACAAATTATCATATTCAACAAGAGTTTAACCCATCAAAAGATAAATATATAGAACATAATAATCGCAAGTTTTACATAGGAGATAAAGTCTTACAACTATCAAATCAGATTGAAGACGGGGTAATGAATGGCGATCAAGGAGAAGTCATTGGAATAACTGATTCAAAAGAACTAATAGTTGCTTTTGACAACACGGAAGTAACATATAAAATTGGTGATTTAATCAATTTAAAACATAGTTATGCAATGAGTATCCATAAATCACAAGGTAGTGAATACAAGGTTGTTATTATGCCTATTTACAGTAGCTATTCAATTATGCTTAAAAAGAAATTACTATATACAGGAATAACAAGAGCTAAAGAATTATTAATTCTTATTGGTGATATGTCTTCCTTTAGATATGGTATTCAAAAAGAAGAGGATTATCGTCAAACAAAACTTAAAGACGCTATTATTGATACATTAGTTAACAATAAAACAGAACCTAAAAAACCAATAAAAACTAAAATAACTATTAATGATAAACTAATCCCTTTTGATTATCTTGGGGAAGAAAATATGGAAGGAATAACTCCATATACTTTCATGAAAAAATAAGTTTATATATTTTTTACAAATTACTATTGCATTAAAAATAAAAATCGTTTAAGCTATAGGTGTAACTTTTTAAATTAGTCCAGAGAGACTTATAAGAGTGAATATTTCATTACTCCTGATGGGAGTATATTTTAAGCAAATAATTCAACTTATAAATTCTTCTGGTCTATAACTGGAAGAATTTTTTTATAATATAAGGAGGATTTTTTAATGAAAAATTTATTTACTTTAAGAGATTTATCAGTTGTAGACATTAACAGAATTATTGACAACGCTATTATGTACAAAAACGGGAAAGAATTTAGTGGTCTTAAAAACAAGAAAGTTGTAAACATGTTTTTTGAGAACTCTACAAGAACACATTATAGTTTTATTAAAGCCGAGCAAAACCTTGGAATGATTGACACTAATTTTAACGCTGAAGCATCAAGTTTAAAAAAGGGTGAGAGTTTATATGATACAGTTAAAACCTTTGAAGCCTTAGGATTTGACTGTTTTATTATTAGACATCCTCAAAACAATTACTTTAATGAGCTTAATAATATTAACGTACCAATTATGAATGGTGGAGATGGTACTGGTAACCATCCAACACAAAGTTTACTAGATTTAATGACAATAAAAGAGGAATTCGGAAGCTTTGAAGGATTAAAAGTAACTATCGTTGGTGACATTAGACATAGCCGTGTTGCTCATACAAATATTGAAGTAATGAAACGCCTTGGAATGGAAGTATTTATCTCAGGACCTAAAGAGTTTGATGATGGATCAAGTGAATACATTGACTTTAACAAAGCAGTAACAGATATGGACGTTATAATGTTATTACGTGTTCAATATGAAAGACATGGGTACCAAATGACTTTAACTAAAGAAGAATATTTAGATAACTATGGGTTAACTATGAAACGTGTAAATGAAATGAAAGATAACGCAATTATCATGCATCCTGCACCATTTAACCGTAAAACTGAGATTGATGATGATGTTGTTGAATGTCATAAATCAAGAATATTCCCACAAATGGGTAACGGTGTATTTGTTAGAATGGCTGTGCTTGAAAGAGCATTTGAGGAATAAAAAATGGAAAAACTAATTTTAGATAATGAAACAATAAAAAGAACCTTAAGAAGAATTGCCTATGAAATCATCGAAAAAAATTCAAACCTAAATGATTGTGTTTTAATTGGTATCAAACAAAAAGGTATCATTATGGCTAAACTTTTAAGTGAAAACATAAAACAAATCGAAGGTGTATCACTATATACAAATAGTATAGATATAACACCGTTTCGAGATGATATAGAAACAAAAACAAGTAAAGACATTAATAACTACATAAAAAAAGAAGATGTTCTAGGAAAAACCGTTATTCTAATCGATGATGTTTTATACACAGGAAGAACAATAAGAGCAGCAATGGATGCAATTATCCATATTGGTAGACCTTCAAAAATAGATCTTGCAGTTTTAGTCGATAGAGGTCATCGTCAATTACCAATAAGAGCTAACTACATTGGAAAAAATATACCAACAAGTAATACAGAAACAGTAAAGGTTAACATTACAGAAAACTATCAAGATTCATCTGTAATGATTCTCCAATAATGATTTTACTTAAAGATGGACTAATTCTCCAAGATGATGATTTAATCAAAAAAGACATCTTAATCGAAAATGACAAGATCATAGCTATTGAAGATTCAATAAAAGTTGATAACCACCGAGTTATCAACTGTGAAAATTTATTTATATCTCCTGGGTTTATTGATATGCATGTCCATTTAAGAGAACCAGGATTCGAAAATAAAGAAACAATAAAAAGTGGTACTTTAGCAGCTGCAAAAGGAGGATATACCCTTGTTTGTGCAATGCCTAACACATTACCATCACCCTCTAACCTAGATAATTTACTAACAATCGTAGATTTAATCAAAAAAAATGCAGTGATTAAAGTTTTACCTTACGCAACAATCACAAAAGAACTAACAAAAACATCAGAAATTGTTGATATGGAAAATATGCACAAATATGTCGCAGGATTTAGTAATGATGGAGTGGGTATCCAATCAACAAAACAAATGTATGAAGCAATGACTAAAGCTTATAAATATGAAGCCTTAATCGCAGCTCATTGTGAGGATGAAGAAATCCTATATGGTGGTTATGTTCATAAAGGAATTCGTAGTGAATTAGAAGGCTGGGAAGGTATTACTAGTCTTAGTGAAAGTATCCAAATAGCACGAGACACTTTAATTGCTGAGGAAACAAAAGCACGCTATCATGTTTGTCATATCTCAACTAAAGAAGGTGTCAGAATCATAAGAGAAGCGAAACAAAGAGGAGTTAATGTTAGTGCTGAGGTAACACCTCATCATTTGCTTCTAACAGAGTTTGATGTAAAAGACGCCCAGTTCAAAATGAATCCACCAGTAAGAGGGTTAGACGACAAATACAGCCTTATAAGCGGACTTCTAGATGGAACAATAGATTGTATAGCTACAGATCACGCACCACACCTAGAAAGTGAAAAAGCTAAAAGTCTTAAAGAAGCTCCATTTGGAGTAGTTGGACTTGAAACAGCATTTCCATTAATCTATACACATTTTGTAAAAACTAATATCGCTAAATTATCTGACTTAGTAAAATGGTTTAGTTTAAACCCCGCAAAACGACTAAACTTAGGATACTCAAAACTAGTAGTAGGTCGAGTTG
>Ga0193951_1000818_pt1 | contig 13860 bp, 9 predicted proteins | sample BB_2_MG_FD_140370 | JGI IMG/M metagenome (GOLD analysis project Ga0193951, IMG submission 140370) | Microbial mat bacterial communities from the Broadkill River, Lewes, Delaware, United States - BB_2_MG | ecosystem: Environmental > Aquatic > Freshwater > River > Microbial mats | place: USA... | reverse complement strand
TCTCGATAGAGTTATATTCCTTGCAAAAAAATCAATTGAAGATTTTCCTTTTGATTTAAGACAAATGAATTTTTTAGCGTACACATATCACTTAAAGGGAGACGACGAAACTGCAATGAAAATAGCAAACACTTTTCAAGGCCTTGTTAATGCTATAATGTCAACAGGCGACGGTCAAACTTGCGATAATGGTTTTCATGTTATTTATGCTGGTCATGAATATGTTCTAATGAACATATTCCACTTCAATATCAGTAACCAATCTTTAACCGGTGATTGTGATTATATCTCATTAGATAAAAACAGTGAAAACATAAATGAATTATACTTTAAACTTAGTTATATAGTAAATAAGGATTTATTTAAACATAAAATATAAAATCAACAAACGCATATAACCTAAACATAACGAAGCCCCAACTAAACCATATTGTTTTGTTGGGGCTTTGCTTTACACACCTATTATACTTATTCAATATTAAAGGTCATTTCGGCCAGAAGGTTACCATCGGTATCGTGTGCAGCAATGGTATAGACACCTGTTAATAATTCTTCGGCAGGATCGAAATACCAACCCATAAATATTTTAGAATTGCTATAGCCATTTTGTTGCCACGACGATTGCCCCTGGTATATATTCCCATAAATATCGCGTTGCGGATGCTTAACAGTTACATTATGAACCGAAACCTTAGGCGCCTCATTAGGATTGATTGCTGTAAAACGAAGTCCAAAAGTCATTCCTTGTTCAGCCTTAAAGCGATTTGTCTTGTTTATACAATGAGGTTCGCTCACTACTTTTTTAGAACCAGTTCCTTCAACATCTATTGAATCCTTCATGGTGTATACTCCATAATCGACAATACTAAACAGGGTAGCTTTTATCGATTTAATAAAATACTTTTCAATAAGCATTTTAACATGGGCTTGCAGCTTTATCGATTTAGCATCTTCAAGACTCAATATAAATGGATGGTACTGTGGTAAATGAACCAGTACCGACAGTAGTTTTATCTGTTTTTCAATTTTTTGGTTAATAACAAGTGTCGAAATATCTGTTTTAAGTGCCAGATTATTCAATAAGTTATATTCCCCTTTTTCCAAAAGAAATTTGAATATCGATTCTCGGTCGACTCTGCATTTTATAAGTAAATCGTAGTATTCTCTTATTCGTAAATCGGTATCTATATCAAGTGCCTTGTACGATATCATACCAAGAGTTTTTAAGGTAAAAAGTCTTACATTATCGTCTACCTTCATTATTAGATTATCAATCTCCACATCAAAATAGTTGCTGTTTTCTGTAAACTGTGACGAACTAATACCATGACGAAGAATGTTCTCAACATCGGTTTGTTGTGACCTCCCCGATACGTAGCAAATAATTCTCTCAATCCAGTTTTGGCGGTAATTTATTTCTGTTAATTGCAACAGCTCGTCGATACGCTCTTGCGGACAGGTTTCGTCAATAATAATGGCATTTGTTTGTGCACTATAAATGTTTTCGGCATTAAAACCATTTTGTAATAAGAATATTATGTCGTTACCATAAACAGGCAACAACTTATCGCCTTGTTTTTTAAGCACAATATACCCCCAGCCTTCACGATTGTGTAACTGCTCAACACAATTGTGTTTCGACAAATGATCTGTGTTGTTAAGCTCTACCTTAGTTAAAATTTGTTGTAATATATCGTCATGATTATTCCATTTGTTCCAGTCTATATATTCGCAAAAAACACCTTCGTATTGTAATCTGTTCTTAAAATAAACAGGTGCATCTTTAATAGTGAACTGCTGCTGTAGCACTCTTAATATTTTATCTATTAATATGCGATTGTATATATGCGACAGATTCTCGTCGGGAAAGATAACCTGGGCATCGTTTACAATATCTAACTGTGTACTACGAGGAAGTAAAGCTACTCCATTAAGCAAAGCCTTACGCTGCTCTTTATGTTTGTTAGATATAAAACTTAATGGTATAGGTTTATTAACATGTAGCCATTCGTCTAAAAGCAATTGATAATAGCTAAGTTTTTTCAGATCTCTGCGGCGTGCGTATAAGCCCATTTGATAACCCCAATAACCTTCGTCCGATAGACCCTGTTGTTTTAGGGTATCTAACATTTTTAGCATGGTGTAGTGATTATCGAAAGCATCGCCGTCACTATTGTAATATTTAGCAATTATATGACATACCCTAACAGGAGCCAAGTTAAAGGCAACCAACAACACACGCTTTAATGCATCGGTACAACATAGCTCTTCCATTTGTGCTCCCAGGTGAGCCACTAATAATAGCTTATATGTTTTGTCGGTAAAGCCTCGAAACCAATTTATTTGCTTTTGTTTGTCCGATATCTCGTCGTCGTATTGAAGATATTCACGCAATATCGATAAAGCTTGTTGCTTTGCCTGATGGTTTGATAACGACTCCGAAGGATCTAACTTACCATGTATAATATAATTATTGAAAGCTAGTTTTTTGGAGTTACCTATTTTTGCTTTCTCAATATCGTCAGCTTTAAAATGCGAGGGTGCTCCTTTCTCTATTAAATCAATTATATACTGTTTAGGAAATTCTGTTGAGTCGTGTATATCTTCTAAAAGCTCGGTAATGGCGTAATGCTCAATATATGCCTTTGCAGCTTGTGTTAAAGTATCGTAAGTTTTGCTTTCAATATCTTTCGAATATAAATAAACAGCTACACACAAATACTCGGCTTCGGAACTTTGATATTTTTGTTCAAGATAATCGTCGTTATCGTCGTCCTCGTCGTAATCTTTTTGAGGAAGAATGGTGAAAATACTTTTTGGTAATTGTTCACAAGCTTCTGCACGATTATTATTAATAATTAACATACAACTCTCAAGTTGCTCCTGCTCAACTTCTGAGGTATAACCCGAGAACTTATCGATAGCTTGTTTTAACTCCATTTGCCAATTTATGGCATAGCGTTTATTGAAATCGTGGAGGCTACATACATTATATTTGGTTGTAGCCATCTTAATAAAATCATTGTGAAAAGGTTGCTGACCACACCAACGAAAAAGAACATCTAGAAAACGTAATATAATTTGTGCTACATCTGTATTTGCATTTCCAAAATATGTAGTAACAAATGATTTATTGTGTAATTCGCCGAATAGTTTTTTAAGTATTTCGTGTAGCTCTTCATGAAAATATTTAAACGAATAAGCATGTTCATCTATCTCTTCAAAAATTGCATATTTACCTCTTCTTGAAAGTTTATGAATATCGGTTTGGCTAATCTCATCGAGTAGCGAATTATTTGAACCATTAATTATATATTCCCAAATTTGTTGACCGTTGTTAAATGCACCAGTTATAAAAACTTTCCAATTTTCTATCGATTTATTCAACTTACCAACATTTTCCTTATCAGCCTCTTTGGCTTTATTAATGCTGGCAACATAAACACGTTTGTTAGGTACAATGGGGCGTCCAAGCACATCGGTAATGTACTTATTTATCTCTTCTATCTCCTCTTCGGCCGTACGGAAAATAAATTTCTGTGTTAGATATTCGTTATAATCAAAATCGTCGTCATACGTATCGTAAGGATAATGAGTCATCATTATATCCATTACCATGCTTTGTACAGGATTGTAGTTATAGTCGTCGCCATCGGAATAGGTTTGCAAAAATGGCTGAGTCTGAAAACGCTCTGCTAACTGTACTTTAAACTCATTAAAGGCATCTGGATTTGATCGGAAATGTGTAATTAAGTCGAATTTCGAATCAATTTCAAAATCATCGCCCATGCCATCCCATGAGTCGTAACCCAAAATATTTTCGCGTGCACGGCTGTTGTCGCAATAGCAAAAGGCCTTTAATGTATGTTCGGTAATTCCATATTTATCGGTCCAGTTAGCCAGTTTAAACAATGCTTCGGGCATATGTTCGTCGTCCCAATATGGAACATAAAACCCCGCAAATAGATATCCATACTTAGGATATACGCTTGCAACTATGTGCAGAGGCTCCATACCAAAGGGTATTTCGCAAGTAATCCACATCTCCGACGAATCATTCAGCTTACGAGCATAGGCAACAATAGCTTCGCATGCAGCCTTTAGGTCGAGCTCCAGCTCAGCATGCTTGGCTGCACACATAAAAAAGAGTGTCTCGGTAAGAGTTACAGCACGAAGATTTTTGTCGGAATCGTTAGAGTTATAATATGTTGAATGCCTTAAACATTCCATTATTACTGGATGATCTTGAAAAAATGAGACTCCAATATAATCGGTTGTGGGCTCGAAATGGGCAACACAGTAATCGTCGTAAAAAGCCTCTCCTGTATTAAGCAATTCTATATATGATAGCAATGCCTCTCTCATAGAGGCAATGTCTCCTGGTGTGTAACTTATACTATACTTTGCTTCGCTTTCTTCTAATTTCATAATACTTGCGTGTTTATTATTGCTACTTCTAGCTATTTTGGAATTGAAACGGTAATAAAATTAGATATTGACAACATAAATATGGTACCAGATTTATATTCGTCGACTAAATGTTTATAATCGTTTACACCGACAACTTAATAATTTCATATAAAACAGATAGCCACGGGTTGAGACTCGCGGGTAAATAACAATTATTACCAATCTAAAACTTCGGCTGTAACCTCCTGTTTTTCGTTATTTGAGCTCTTTGTTATGCGCGAACGAATAGAGGCATTAAAATTCGCAATAATATTGTTTAACGAATTAAATGCTAAAAGTTTACTTTTTTATTTATTTTTATTGTGCAAACAAAACAATAATGATAAAACCTGTTAATTACAATTACTTTTAATTGCTTGTTAAGCACAATACAAGAAATTTTTAACCTATAAATAATTAGACACGATGAAAAAGAGAATGTTATTAATTTCACTCGCAATCCTGACATTAACGATTACTGCAAGGAGTCAAGAAAAAATTCAGATTGGAATAAAAGGAGGTATTAATTTCACTAATATGACCTCTGACATTTTAATAAATAAAGAATACAAAATTGGATTTCACGTAGGTGTTTTATCTGAAATTCCATTTGGAGATAAATTCTCTTTACAACCTGAAATTCTATATTCTACATATGGTTCTAAAGGAAAAGAAATAATGCTTGGAGGATCTCCTGTAACAACAGAATATGAACTTAACTATATTCAGATTCCCATACTGGCAAAATTCTATTTCTACAAAGGTTTTTCTTTAGAAATAGGTCCATCGTTTAACTTTCTAGGTAATATCAATAAAACCCGAGAATCTAATACAATAACTGACATTGGAGAAAAATTTGAATTTAGCGGAATATTGGGTATTTCATACAAATCAAGTAGTGGTTTTATTGAAAGTTTCAGATATACAAATAGTCTAACAAATGCTTTAGACAAAAATTATTCTAAGACAAAAAATCATGGATTTTTAATAGGAATTGGATATCTGTTTTAAGAGTTAATCAATTGCATCAAAAAATATAAATTTGCAGAATCTATTTAAATACTGTGAGTAATATAGTACTAGGCGGTCTTAAAGTATATTTCAAACATACTCTCATTAGTTTAATCGAGAGATAATTATTGTAGTATTCATGATTGGACTTTTATCTATTGCCCAGCCTCGTATACTGCTCTTACCCCGCTAGCCTTTGCACAGTGGTTTAGCATTATTCAGACAATAAATACAAAACCCGACAGGTAATTGAGACCTGTCGGGTTTTTGTTTTAACACACAACCATAATTCTTGTTAATCTTATAATCTTGTTAATCATGTCAAAACAAAGAAAACAAGATAAAAACCGAGGGAAACCACTAAATGTCAACCATCGTTTTTTTGTATGCTAATTGAAAAGGGTGGTTGCTTTATAAACACCGACAACTTAATAATTTCATATAAAACAGATAGCCACGGGTTTAAACCCGTGGCTAAATTCCATACAATCCAACAAAGTATAGATTTCCTATACATAAATCTTTAGAATACATACTCAAAAAACAATAAAAAAAGAGACGTCCAAATTGAACGTCTCTTTACCTAAAAAACATCTATTAGTCTAACACCTCGGTTGAAACTTCTTGATTTTCGTTATTTGAGCTCTTTGTTATGCGCGAACGAATAGAGGCATTAAAATTCGCAATAATATTGTTTAACGAATTATCAGCCTCAACAAACGATGGATGACCTGTCATATCGGTCATTATATCGATATACGAAAAAACTTTGCGGTAAGCATCTATCAACGACTGACCTGTTTCAGAAGCATTACTCTTAGGAAAATTATCAACAGCATCTTTGCGCTCGCTAAACTTAGCATCAAACAATTGGTTGCTACTCTTTACTGCTGTCAACCACTCTGCCGCATTAATATTATTAATATCGTCCATAAAATCGGCCTCAAGCGTAGCTACTAACTGATCAGTTATAACTGTCTGCTTCGACAGAGATTCATTGTAAAAATAACGGCCAAAACTGCCTATGCAATTTAAAATACGTTTAGCACTCTCTACTTTCGATTTATCGGGCGAATGCAAAAACGACTTTACATAACCTATAAAACCAATATCGGCACTATCGCGGTTATTGTCTAATTCGTAAATACCAGAGGTTAAATACTTAGTTGAGTTCTTTTTCAAAGTATCAACAAAAGTAACCGAACAACTAGTTAGGTTATCTTTAAATTTAGTTAACAATGTATCGCCATCGTTAACAATGTTCTGAACTACAGGATAAGCTTCATTATTAAAAGCATTTAAATCCTGAACCAACATTCTGTAAAATAAACAATCAATAATCATATGCTCATATTTAAGGTTATAAATATTAAATATCAGACACAATATATAATTACATATAACAATAAACAAACATCACATCACCCATTTTTATAATAGTAAAAAACCGATAAACCGTTAAAAACGCCCGTCAGCCGTAGGGTTAAGCATTGACACAACGGTTAACCGAAGTTATATATATAACAAATAACTAAGTCGATGTAATAATTTTTAACACGATTTCAAGCTCAACAAACACAAAAAAAACAGACCGAACATAACTTCCTAATTTGTAAACCATAGCAAAATACCATAAAGGCATATAGACACAAGATGACACCACAAAATTTTTTTTGAACCCATCTCGACACAAGATGACACCACAAAATTTTTTTTGAACTCATCTCGACACTAGATGGCACCCCCAAATTTTTTTTGAGCTCATCTCGACACAAGATGAAGCCCCAAAATTTTTCTTGAACCCATCTCGACACAAGATGACACCACAAAATTTTTTTTGAACTCATCTCGACACAAGATGGCACCCAAAATTTTTTTTGAACTCATCTCGACACAAGATGACACCACAAAATTTTCTGGAAGCTTTCGTACCAGTCTGACTGAATAATATTTTTTTTAGGACTAATAATTAATACCATTTTGTAGAGACGCACGGCCGTGGGGCATTACACCTATACATTACAAATGGCCAACCAAATGCATGTTAAACAATATGCAACTTTACGCCACCAACCGTTATTTTAACAACAATTTTTGCTATGTTTAGTGCCGTAAAAAACCTATTGCTCTTATTAAAGCGGATAAAGACAATTGCTTTTATTCGCTAGTTGGCGTGCATTATGACAGTATATATATAAAACTAATAATAAGAATTATAAACTTTTTTAAACCTAAAATGACAAAAAAAATAAAAGTTACATCATTAGATATTTATAACGAACTTGTAAATAATTTTAAAATTAAAAATCAAATTGGAAGTGTAGAAATTAAGTTAGGGAATATAACCGCCAAATATAATGGTAAAGATGCAATTGGTGACTTGCTTCAAGAATGGTTAGGAGAATGGCTGAAGAGTAAGAATTATTTTTTTAGAACAAAACAAAACACACAGGAATTTCCAGATTTTTTATTAACCGATAATGATTTTGATGGACTACTTGAAGTTAAGACATTTAATGCAGAAGCAAGCCCAGCATTTGATATCGCAAATTTTGACTCTTATTGTACTTCATTATTAGAACTTCCCGAGAGGATTGAAGCCGACTATTTAATACTTAGCTACAAAATGATAAATAGTAAATTGACAATTGATAATGTCTGGCTAAAAAAAGTATGGGAGATTTCTAGTCCTTCTGGTCCTAATCCAATTAAAATTCAAACGAAAAGAGGGCAGATATATAATATACGTCCTTGTAAGTGGTATTCGAGCAAATTAACTCATGAACCCTTTAGTACAAAACAAGATTTTTTAAATGCACTTTCTAATACACATAAAAGTTACCCTCAATGCGATAGGTATAAAAAAGATTGGTTAAAAAATGTAAAAGCAAAATATTTAAAAAATACTGGAGTTAAATTGTAACCCCAGTGTTTTTTAATTCAGAAGAATTTAATTCTTTTTCAGATAGAGTGTCTAATATTCTATCTGAAATTGCTTTTATAACTGAAACAACAACAGTATTTCCAAGTAAGTCAAAAGCCTTAGTTTCTTTTACAGGAATATGATAATCTTCAGGGTAACCAAATAATCTAAGACCCTCTCTAATTGTTAATCGTCTTAACCCATTATTATCGGGAACTGCAATTTTTACCATATCTGTAGCAACAAGAGTAGGAGCGATATCATTTGGATCCAATATTTTATTAATCTCAAAACTTAGTTTACCAGTAACAATATTGTAACCTTTGGGCTTTGTTTCATCATAGACACGTGAAGTTATTTTTCCACCATCTACTTCTTCTGTAATAAGTTTTTTTGGATGCTCAAATCTTAAATAACCTTTGGTAACTAAATCATCTAAGGCCTCTTTTAAATTATAACTATCGAACAAATTATTATCTGGAGCAAAAGTTTTTATCTGATTTAATGTTAGTGGCATACCATCCATCCAGTCAATGCCAATTTCTAAAGCCCAATGCTTTTGTCGTCTTGCTTTGAATAGTTTATTTAATAAAATTATTTGCTGTTTACTGCATTCGCCTTTTATTCCAATATCCCAACTATGTATATTATTAGCACCACCTCTCTTATCCTTTATAGATTTCCCATGTAATTCTTCAACTGTAAAGTGAGAAAGCAATTTTTTTGTAAAATTAGTGTTTAAAGTATCCTTGCCTGTTTCTAATATATCTTTGAGTTTTGAAAAATTAATTGGAAAATCATCTAGTGAAATAAAATGTTTTTTTGTTCCAACTATATATATACGTTTTCGTGATTGAGGTACATTGAAATTAATAGAGTCTAGTACTTTCCAAGTGACCTTGTAATTTAATTCATTTTCAAGTTTGTAGAGTATTGTTTTAAGAGTTCTACCAATTTTATCCGTTTTATTTTCTAAATCATGTTTTACTAAACCTTCAACATTTTCAAGAATAAATCCTTGTGGTTTCTTGTGTTTTAATATTCTTTCTATTTCAAAAAACAAAGTTCCCCTAGTATCTGCAAAACCATTTCGTTTACCTCCTGCACTAAAGGGCTGACAAGGAAATCCACCAAATAAAAAATCAAAATCGGGGATATCTTCATTTTTTAATTTAAAAATATCTCCAACAAAGTTTTCATGTTCGTGATTATATTTTAAGGTTTCGATGGCATGGGATTTTATTTCAGAAGTTAAAACACATTCAGTGTTAATATCTAACTCTTTACAAGCTTGTTCAAAACCTATTCTAATCCCGCCAAGTCCAGCAAATAAATCTATAAATTTTATATTTTTATTTTTCATCATCCAATTTTTTATAATCAGCATTTGGTTCTGCAACAACTTTTAAATCATAGCTATATTCTTCTATTTCTAATTTTGTACAACCTATTGCGCATAGACAATCCAAAAAGAAAACAGCACTAAATGTTCCTCTACTAATCTTACTATTAATGCTTGATAGAGTCTCATTTATTCCTTTTGAATTTAGAAGGTCAACTAAATCACTGGTTGATATACCTCGTTTAATCAATTCAGATTTTAAAATTCTTTTAACTTTGTCATTAGAATATATCATAGCATAATTATTTTATGCAAAAATGACAATTAAGTATCATATATGCAAATATTAACACATAAATGAAAATAACTATGCCTAATCGAGTAGACGGCTGACGGTTTTATTACCGCCAGTGCAGTGAAATAAAAGGTAATGGGGTTGGTTGGAAGTTTGCATTAATTAAAAGAGAGACCTAAATACTATGAAAAGAATAATTTTAATTTTTACAGTTTGCTTTTTAGTTTGGGGTTGTAAAAAGACTACCGCTACTATACAACAACTTTCAAACTATAACATAACTGTTAAACTTGATACAGCTTATTTATCATTAAATTGCATGATGCAAGTTGACTGGTTTAATTCGTCTGACTCAATAATTAACAAAATACCTTTTACTTTTAAACTCGATAGTGCAAAAACATTAGTAAAGGACATTACCATAAATAAAAAAATTCAAAATTTCACTTATACTTCAAAAGAAACGAACGGTTTTGAGGGATTCATAGTATACTTGTCTGAGCCAGTAGCGGCTAATGAAAATGTAAACATTCAAATTAACTTTAGCTCAAAACAAAATGAGTATTTTAGAGAAAAGATGCTGCTTTTTGAAAATGATTTTCCACTGATACAGCATTTTAACGGAGAAATTTTTAATCCATATTTTAAAGTTCATTCTGACTTCCAAGTAGAAATAACGTATCCTCAAGAATTTAATATTGCCGTTACAGGCCTAATTGAAACTACCGATACAATTGATAATTACATTAAAAATCACACCACAATAAAATCGGTTCCTTCATTTGGTTTTGTCTTGTTAAAAGACATAAAATTAAAAGAAGACTCCACGTCTGGCGTTCTTATTCGTTCCTTTTATTTCGAGGACGATTCTAAATGGGGCGAAAAACTATTGGAATACTCTAAGAATATTATCGCGTTCTATAAAGATACCATAGGGTTTTATCCACAACCAGTTCTGACAATTATACCAGGTTATTCAAAGCCTTATGGAGGCTGGCCTGTTTGTCCAAATATTGTGGGAATACACCGAGGAATCGACTCTAAAAAAGAAAAAGCCGAAACACACGCTCATTGGGTTATGTCGCACGAAATTGGACATCAATATTGGGGCTACAATTACATTTTAGAACCTATAAATTATCCTCAGTGGTTTGGTATTGGAATGGGAATACACACAGACAGGCTATATGCTATTAAGAATATTCCTGAATTTAATCACAGTAAATATTTTAGCAGATCGTATCTGAAAGCTATGCAAAAGGGATATAATACTACCATAATGCAAACAGTAGACACGCTAAACAAACAAGGGTTTGATTGGAATAATTCAATTAAACACAATAAAGCCTTTTATGTATTGCAAATGTTAGCCTATGAAATAGGAGAAGATGCGTTTTATGAAATATTCAAGTATTGTCTTGATAACTATAAAGGTGTTAATGTAACCTTGGAAATGTTTAAAAATACTTGCGAAACGATAAGCAAACAGAATTTAGATGAGTTTTTTCATACTTGGTTTTTTACAAACAACTATTTGGAATACCAAATAGATAGTGTAATTACCACCAAGAATAGTAATCAATTCCAAAATGAAATTAAAATTAGGAAAATTGGAACGGCTAACATTTCTAGTATTGTGGCAGAAATTGAATTGGCAGGAAATGAAAAAATAAAAACTCAATTTGATGGAAACAAACAAACTGAGACTTTAAAAATAGTGACTGAAAAACCCATTGAAAAAATCATTTTAGACCCAGAATTAAAACTACTCTTAGTTAATAGAAAAGACTGGAATAGAAATAACTAATCGAGCAGACGGCTGACGGTATTATTACCGCCAGTCATCTATTCTTAAGTAAGAAAATTACTTTCCCGCTAAAATATTTGCAAATAAAGAGTCTACTTTATGCGAGTTCCAAGGAGCCGATCCTAAATGATGGAACTTAATTTGGTTGTCATAAATAATATAAGTGTCAGGAATAGAGCCTCCGTTAAATTGAAAATAGTCAGTCAAATTCGATTTTGATTTATATGAATAAATTGGAAATGTGAAGCCCTTCTTTTTTATGAATTTCACAGCTTTATCGATGTCTTCATCAGTCAATAAATAAAAATCAACATTCTCTTTTGACTTGTCGTATAATTCCTGAATTGCAGGCATCTCTTCAATACAGGGTTTACACCATGTGGCCCAGAAATTTATAAAAATTATTTTCCCGCTTTTATTAATAGTTGTTTCTTCATTTTTATCCGAAACTAATTTCATATTATATATATCACTTCCTACAAATTCAGGCGATTTATCTTCTACCATAAAATCTTCGCGTTCGTACTGTTTAAAATAATTCTCTACACGCTTAGAACGATTATAAGCAGCAATTCTATCGTAAGCAAACCAAATTCCTAATCCTGTAATTAATCCAAGACTATAAATAATTATTCTCTGTTTCATAATATTGTTTTTTTATGATTTTACTATAATGGTACTATATGAAATAATTGTCAATGGGCAATTATGTAATTTTAAAGGTTACACTCTTTTTCGATAATTTCTACCAACTTATTCAATTGAACATCCTTACCTGTAAATATCTGATCTTTTCCTACCTCAATATAAATGTCGGGTATTGTTCCATTTCCATCCAAGACTTTTCCGTCTCTTTGAAACGATAACATTGTAGATACTTTAACACGAATATTAGAATTTTTCAAATGTATTTTAACTGAATTCCCACTTGAACCATCAGTAGTTATTCCAACAATTTTAACATTTGGCAGACCTTTAAAGGCACTGGCAAAAACAGTTGCCGCACTAAAACAATTTTGATTAACTAAAATAAAAACAGGCTTTTTATATATTCTATCGCCACTATGTAAAACCATATAAAAAGGTTCACTAAATTTTGTTTCATCAAATCTACTTTGAGTGGTAAAGTGCTTATTAAAATTAGATATTGAAAGTCTATCAGTTTCATCAAGTAAAGTAGAGTTATAAGAGTACAAAAATCGTCCATTCATTGACTCTAAATCATAAGCTACAGTATCGTTAAGCCTTAAGTAAGTAACATTAGCAACCCAAGGTGACTGCTCTGGTTGAATAATATAACTGGCAAATGTTTTTAATATCTCGCGTCCTCCTCCAGGGTTATTTCTAATATCTACAATTAAAGCTTTAGTATTAAATAGTTTCTGCAGAGTATTATTTAAATACCCTTCTAACCCTTCTACCTTATTGTAATGAAGCATCATAGGTATTTTAATATAACCTATATTACCTGATAAAACAGTATCTAATTCAGAGAATTTTTTCTTACGCATTAAAATCATACTATTAAAAACCTGTTCATCTAACTTTGATGAATAACCATTTTTATAGTTAGTTAATAATAACGTTTCAAATTTTTCAGTTACACCATCAGTAAACACTACATTTACTCTATCAGTTATTTTTTCATTGTTCATAAAGAGCAACTCTCCATATTGCTGTATAGCAGCTACTCCACGGCTCAATCTGGCCTCCCTAGGTGCTTTTTTAGCCTTATAATTAAAAGAATCAATTAATTTTTCAATTATCACACCATTTATACTTTTCAGATAAGGAAAATCTTTATGTAAATATTCATAGTTTTTAGTGCTTGAATCTCTCTTAAGTGCTATCACTTTATCGTTTAGTACAGCTAATCCAAATGGCAATTGAAGAGTAAGCGATTTATTTGCTTTTTTGTTAAACGACATATTTCTGACAGACGAATGACGATCTCCTATTTCGGCCATTATTTTAGCCATATCATGCGACAATTCATCAATATCAATTTCATTTTTCTCCTTAGCAAGTATAGT
>Ga0193951_1000816_pt1 | contig 13866 bp, 9 predicted proteins | sample BB_2_MG_FD_140370 | JGI IMG/M metagenome (GOLD analysis project Ga0193951, IMG submission 140370) | Microbial mat bacterial communities from the Broadkill River, Lewes, Delaware, United States - BB_2_MG | ecosystem: Environmental > Aquatic > Freshwater > River > Microbial mats | place: USA... | reverse complement strand
TTTCAAGTTCAATATCTACTAATTCGCCTAGAGGTAAATAGATATTTCCATCTGTCATTACTATTGCAACAGTTTCACCCATATCTTTTGAGTGATCACTATCATTAGTAATTGCCTTAATTGATAAATCCTCAGGATTAATAAATTTTTCAAGTATTTGCTTATTTTCATTAACAACATCAAACGCATTAGAGTTGTTTAATTCAATTAGGATATTTATTTTTTTAGATGGTTTAACATCATATTCACTTCTAATATTTCTAACGTTTTTAATGATTTCTTGAATTAACTCAAAATCCTTAATTGCCTTATCGTTATCAAAATTTTCATTTACTTCAGGCCAAGTTGAAATTGTGATTGATTCTTCTTTATGTGGAATCGCTTGGTAAATTTCTTCTGTCATAAATGGCATGAATGGGTGAAGTAATTTCATTATTTGTAGTAATACATATGATAAAACTGATTTTGTTTGATTTACTTCGTCTTTATTATCAGATGCTAGGTTAATTTTAGTAATTTCAACATACCAAGCAGCAAAATCTTCCCAACTAAATGAATGGATTGCTTTTGCAGCTTCACCAAATTCAAATTTTTCATAGTTATAATCCATTAACTCTATTGTTTTATTAAGTCTAGCTAAAATAAATCTATCAGCAAGGTTCATATCATTAATTTTATTATCTAAACGGTTTACATCATCAATACTAATGTCCTCACCTAGATTCATTAATACAAATCTTGATATATTCCATAGTTTATTAATAAAGTTCCAACTACTCTCAACTTTTTCAATCTCAAAACGTAAATCTTGTCCTGGAGCAGAGTTTGTTGTTAAGAAGTATCTTAAGGTATCAATTCCATATTTTTCTTTAATTACTAGTGGATCAACACCATTACCTAGTGATTTAGACATTTTTTTACCTTCACTATCACGGATTAATCCGTGAATTAAAACGTTTTTAAATGGGGCTTCACCAGTAAACTCTAATCCCTGGAAAATCATTCTAGCTACCCAGAAGAAAATAATATCATATCCAGTAACCATAGTATCTGTAGGGTAATAACGTTTAAAATCTTCTGTCATTTCTGGCCAACCTAATGTTGAAAATGGCCATAAAGCACTACTAAACCATGTATCAAGAACGTCTTCATCTTGAATCCATCCCTCACCCTTAGGTTCTTCTTTGCCAACATAAACTTCTTCACCACGATACCATGCTGGAATTCTATGTCCCCACCATAGTTGTCTTGAGATACACCAATCAAATGTACCATCCATCCATCTTAGGAATGTTTTTTCAAATCTTGAGGGAACAAATTGTGCAGTTGAGTCTTTTGTAGCTTGGTCAGCTAGTGGTTGCATCTTAACAAACCATTGTTTTGATAAGCGAGGTTCAACAACTACACCAGTTCTTTCACTATGACCAACATTATGAATAAGTTTTTCAACTTTTGTGCATAAACCAAGTTCTTTTAAATCACTTACACATTGTTTACGACATTCAAAACGGTCTAAACCATTATATTGATTAGCCATTTCATTCATTGTTCCATCGTCATTCATACATAAAGGCATTTCAAGGTTATGTCTTTTACCAACTTCAAAATCATTAGGATCATGTGCTGGTGTTACTTTTACACAACCAGTTCCAAACTCGATATCTACATAGCTATCTTCAATAATAGGAATTAAAGTATTAGTTCCAGGTATGTAAGCTTTTTTTCCTACATAACTAGTAAATCTTTTATCCTCTGGATGTACCATTAATGCTGTATCTGCGTACATAGTTTCTGGTCTTGTTGTTGCTATTTCTAAGTACCCACTACCATCTTCTAACATATATTTAAAATAGTAAAAAGCACCTTCTAATTCTTTATGTTCAACTTCAATATTCGATAATGCTGTTTTAGCTTGTGGGTCCCAGTTAATAATTCTTTCACCACGATAAATTAGATTTTTTTCATAAAGTTTAATGAAAACCTCATTAACAGCTTTATTTAATCCTTCATCAAGAGTAAATCTCTCTTTTGAATAATCAACACTTATTCCAAGCGCAGCCCATTGTTCACGAATATGCCCAGCATATTCTTTTTTCCAATCCCAAGCAACTTCTAAGAATTTTTCGCGGCCTAAATTATATCTTGATATTCCTTGGTCTTTTAGTTTTTGATCAACTTTAGCCTGTGTTGCAATTCCTGCATGATCCATCCCTGGCAAATAAAGAGCATCAAATCCTTGCATTCTTTTTCTTCTAATTATAATATCCTGTAAGGTATTATCCCAAGCATGTCCTAAATGTAACTTACCTGTGACGTTTGGTGGAGGAATTACTATAGTGTATGGTTTTTTTGTTAAATCACCACTCTTAAAGTAGCCACCTTCTAACCAAAAATCATACTTTCCTTCTTCAACTTTTAAATGATTATATTTCTTTTCTAGTTCTTTCATTTTGTTTCCTCCTTATATAATAAAAAAATTCGTCCTAAATAAAGGACGAATTTGATAATCCGTGGTACCACCTTAGTTCTAGATAAATCTAGCACTCTGATATCTTAACGCGATTAACGACTAAAGTTACTTAATTTCACTATAGCTACTCCGTTGCTACCTTCTTTAACAGTTACTCTTAGTTTTCACCAACCACTAAGTCTCTTTAAGTAAAATGTTAAATACTCCTCAACTTCATTGTATTTAAAAATATACTAACATAAGCAGAATAAATTGTAAAGTAAATAATTTTTACAAGTATTCTTCCATTATCTTATGAATAATTTCTTTATTATTTCCTGTTTCACTAGAATACGCAACAAACATATCTGAAGATATTATTCCTAGTTCTTTTTTAATCATTTTTTCTTGTTTAGCATATTGATTTTTTGATACTTTATCTTGCTTTGTTCCTATAACTAAACATGGAATATCATATGCTTTTAAATATTCGTACATTAAAACGTCGTCTTGGCTTGGTTTATGTCTAAAATCTACTAATAAAACAACTAGTTTAAGTTGATCTCTATTTACTAGATAGTTTTCGATCATAACTCCAAAATTTTCACGATCTTTTTTAGAAACACGCGCATAACCATATCCAGGGATATCAACAAAGTAAAATTCTTCGTTAATTAAAAAGAAGTTTAGTGTTTGTGTTTTACCTGGTCTGCTTGATGTATGTGCTAAATTTTTTCTATTTAACATACTGTTAATAAATGATGATTTCCCTACATTACTTCTTCCAGACAACAAAATTTCACTTCTTGTGTCTTCTGGATATTCAGTTACTTGAACTGCACTCTTAATAAACTTTACATCTTTAATAATCATTTTTTCACCTAATTTTTTTACAAAATTCTAATATCTTCGTAAAGAGTTCTTTTTTTTCTGTCCCAATAGTTATGATGTGGTCCGATTCCTTAAACAAAGCTATTTCCTTTTTCTTAGCTGAAACGTTGTTGAAAATCCTTCTTGAGCTTTTGATGTAACGTTCTTGGTCTTTAAGACCTTGGATGATTAATGTTCTGTTTGTGATCTTTTTCAAGTTTTCAACTTGTCCAATCTCATCAATAAAATCACTATACTCTTTTCTAAACGCATACATATAATTTGCACAAATAAACCTACTAATATCTGGGTCTTCTCTAAACTCTCGTTCAATTTCTTCACGTAAATATTTATCAGTGAAGCCAACTGCAGGAGCATTTAGGGTAACGAGTCCTTTTAGTTTATATGTTAACCCAAGCTTAATCGCAAATGAGCCACCCATTGATAAACCAATAACAATCGTGTTTTCTGTTCCATGGTCTGTTTCTTTGTACTTTTCTAGCGTTCTCCCATACCACATATAAACATTCGAACAATAAAATAATTCGTCACTTTCTCCGTGACCTGGGTAGATAGGCATGTGAACATTGTAACCAAACTTATTAAGATACCTTCCAAGTTCTTTCATTTCTGATCCATTTGACTTAAGTCCATGAAGTAAAAGAATGTTAGGAAATTCATCTTTACCCTTAAGGTAAAAATCTTCTAATTGAGTTTTAATATTCATATTATCACCACCTAGATTATAACATAGATATTGTCATCGTTAAATATAAATTGTATAATAAATATAGGTGATGTTATGGAGATAAACAAAGAAGAAATACTTGAGGAGCTAAAAGCTTCTTCAAAATTGCAAATCCAACAGAATTTGCTTAAGAAACGTCAATTAAGAATGTTAGTAATGGTTTTACTGTTATTCACATTGTTGTTTACAGTAGTATATAGCACTTTAGAAAATCCGTTCCAATATACTTTAAGTATGATTGGGAATAGATTTACATATCGTGAATGGTTTATAATTTGGGGTATTGTAACTGGGTTTTGTTTACAGACAAGTTCAATTGCATTATTTAAACTTGAGGGTTATCAAGATAAGAAAGCTTCAAGATATGTGATATATGGAGCAGTATTCTTAGTACTTACTGCAATCATCCCTGCAATTGAAGAAAAAATGTTGTTTTGGCATCGTGTTCATATGCTTACTGCTGTCTTTTATGCTTTATTTTTTATGATTGGTGTTGGTCCTTTTGTTTTATGGGTTAGTAAAGAGAATCCAAGATTAAGAAAAATAATAAGCATCTGGATATATACAATTGTTGGTGGTAGTGTATTTGCACTTGTATTCTTAGGCATGACAGGAATTTTTGAAGTATGGTTTATTGTTGGTCTAACTTTATTCTTAATGTATTTATCAATGACACTTTTTGAAGAAGAAATTGTTAAAGAAAGTGTTCGATTATTAAGAGATGAAGAAAATCTTAATCTCGGTATTGAAAAGATATTCATTAATTTAGAGGAAAAAGAAAAAACTAAAAGAAAAAAACATAAATAAAAAAAGCCCCCCCCAGGGCTTTTTTTATTATAGAACTCGCCAGACAACGTATAATACAACTGCGATTAATGCGATTAAACCAAATAGTTTAGCATCTTTCTTAGGTGTATACACAAAGTATAAAACAAATCCTACAAGCGGAATAATAAAACTTAAGATTCCTAGTAAAAGTCTTTTAGTATCTCTAGTCATTTAAATCTCCTCTTTTTCCTCTTTTCAAGTATTATATCAAAAAATTAACTCTATTAAAACAATATTCTTTTATTTTTTTTCTAAATAATCCAAAATACAACTAACTAATAAATCAATGTCTTCTTTTTTTATATCATTATGAAGCGCTATTCGAAGATTTTCTCCTTTATAACCACCAATAATTATTCCTTTTGGAATAAGATACTCTTTTAGTTCTACAAAATCAATAGTACTTTTTACAAATACCATATTTATGTCTAAATGATCAAAATCAACTTCAAACTCCGGAATTTCACTTAACTTCTTAGCTGTATAACGGGCATTTGAATGATCAACATCTAAACGTTTAGTCATTTCTTTAAGAGAAATCAAACCACATGCTCCAAGAATTCCAACTTGTCTCATTCCTCCACCCATTAGTTTACGATTTCTTCTTGCCTTATCTATAAACTTTTGATTTGAAACTACGATACTCCCTATTGGGCTCGCTAGTCCTTTAGACAAACAAAACATAACACTATCAGCGTACTTAGTGATTTCTTTAACATCGATATCTAAACTTGATGCAGCATTAAACAGTCTTGCTCCATCAATATGAATCTTTAAATCATGACTATCTGCTATTTCTCTAACTACTTTTAGATATTCTAGTGGTAATACTTTACCACTCCCATGAGCATTTTCTAAACAAATTAATGAAGTATCTGGATAGTGAACATCATTACCTCTAATACCCTCTTTAATTTTATTAAGAGGCATCATTCCCATATTCTCTTCAATTATATGATAACTAACCCCACTTAAAACTGCCGCAGCTCCAACTTCATAGTTTTTAATGTGAGAGTGCATACCAACAATGATTTCATCTCCACGATTAGTATGAGTCATTATTGCTAATTGATTACCAAAAGTGCCACTTGGGACAAACAACGCAGCTTCAAAGCCTGTCATTTTTGCAGCTAGATTCTCTAGTTCTTTAATGGTTGGATCATCTTCATAAACATCATCTCCAACAAGGACGTTCATCATTGCTTCACGCATTTCCTTTGTTGGTTTTGTAACTGTATCACTTCTAAAATCTATCATTTTATCACCTCAATAAAGTTTCCTAATACAATTATATCACTCTTAAATGAAGAATAATAGCCACTTTCGTGGCTATTATATTATTTAGTTAATTCTATAAATAAATCAATTTCTTCTTTAATAACATCTAAACTAGAACGCCAGAAATCAACATTAGTTAAATCAATTCCAACAAGTGAGGCAACATCTTCAACACTCATTTGTCCCGTTTTTTGTAGTAACAATTTAATATCGTCTACAAAACTTTCACCTTGTTCCTTAAATTTTGCATAAATTCCTTTTGCAAATAGTAACCCAAATGCATATGGGAAATTATAGAAACTTAAACCACCACGATAATAATGACCTTTTACAACCCACATATAAGGATGTAAGAAATCATGGTCTAATGCTTCACCATAAGCTTCTTTTTGTGCGTTTAACATCATTTCTTTTAACATTCTTGGGTTTAATGGTGTTTTTTTACGTTTATCAAATACTTCTTTCTCAAAAATAAATCTACTTAAAATATCAACAATAACTCCTGTAGATCCTTTTAATGATTGTTCAAGAATAAATATTTTTTCTTCTTTATCAGCTTCTTTTAAAGCAGCATTTTTAACAATTGTTTCGCAGAAAGTTGAAGCTGTTTCTGCAACTGGCATTGTATAACTAGCATTTAAAATGCTTTCTTTAAATATTTGCTCACCATGATATGCATGACCAAGTTCGTGACTTAAAGTAATAACATTACTAAAAGAACCACTAAAATTAGTTAATACTCTTGATTGTTTAATTGGATGTAGATTCGAACAAAATGCTCCGCCTCTTTTACCTTTTTTAGGTAAGAAATCTATCCAGTTATCTTTATAAGCAGTGCGAGCCATTTGTTCTAAATCTGGACTGAATGTTTTAAAGTTATCAAATACAAAGTTCATTGCCTCATCAACACTAAACTCTTTGCTTGATTCACCTACAGGTGCAAATAAATCATAAAATGGTAAACCATTCTTATGTCCTAGTAATTCTGCTTTTCTATTTAAATAACGATGGAAATGTGGTAAATACTCTCTCATCGCAGAAATAAGTGCGTCTAAAGTCTCTTGTTTCATTCTTGAATTATATACTGCTTGAGCTAAAGGACTTTCAAATCCTCTTAGTTCAGATAAAGTATTAACCTCACCTTTTACTCCATTTAATGCATAAGCAATTGATAATTCGATTTTCTCTAAAGCTTTAATTTCTGCATAATATGCTTTTTTTCTTACTTCTTTATCTTTACTCATTGCTAAGTTTCTAACATCCGATAAAGTGATTACTTCACCTTCATAATCAACTTCAAGTGTTGAAGTTAATAGTCCGTGTAATTGTCCCCATGCATTAGATGATGTTTGTTGCATTTTTGAGATTATTGATTCTTCTTTATCACTTAAAATATGTTTTGAATTATCTACAATGCTTTTTAAAAAATATTCATGTTCTTTAAGTAAATCACTTTTCTTGATTAAATCATTTAGATTTTTTAATAATGGTAACCATTTTGAGAATTTAGTACTAAAGGGTGTAAGCTTACTACTCATACCTTGAAGTTTATTCATATATTTACTAGCTTCCTCATCTAAAGCGTCAGTCGCAAGTCGTAAACTAGAATAAGCAAAACATTTTAAGAAATTCGTTCTAATTTTAGAAGATAAAATAATAAACTCCTCAATTTTAGCTAAAGCTTCATTTTGGTTAGATAAATCATTTTCTGCAAATTCTAAAGCCGTTTTTGAGTCTTCTTCAATAGCCTTAATTGCATTTTTAAATTCTTTACTTTCATAAGATGAAAATAGTGGTTCTAAACTCCATTCATGCATATAAATTCCTCCTTATTTTTACTAATCAAGTTAATGTTATCATCAAGTTTTTTAAAAAACAAGCCTTTTCAAATAGATTTATATATATTATTATAAAGATACAAGTTTAAGAAAGGTTGTGTGATTATGAAGGATTATGTTTGGTATCTTAGTTATGGTTCAAATATCTTAGAAGAACGCTTCTTAAAATATATAAGCGGTGGTAAGTTTCGAAATAAGGACAAGATTGAATTTGGTGCAAATGATAAATCTTTACCTTTGAAAAGCATAATTAAACTTATGGACTATAATATCTATTTTTCTAAGAAATCAAGTGCTTGGCAAAATGGTGGAGTTGCTTTTCTTGATACAACAAAATTAGGTAAATCAATATGTAAAATGTACTTAATAACTAAGGAACAGTTCTTAGATGTTTTAGCTCAAGAAAATGGCCTAGATCCAAAAACTGATAAAATCGCAATCAATTTTGATTATTTTAAAAGAAATGAAACCTTAAGGTTAAGTAATAATTGGTATGGAAAAATGATTAAGCTTGGAAGTTATGAAGGTTCAATGATTTTCAGTTTTACTGAAAATAAAAAAACTAATGAGTATTTTAGTCCATCAATAATTTATTTAGAAACTATCATTGATGGCTTATTAGAAAGTGATGTAAGTAAACTAGAAATATATAATTGCTTTATCAAATATGAAGGAGTTAAAGATAATACTATATTAATTGATTATCTAAAAAGAAAACTTCTATAAAAAAAAGGAAAAGCTAAGCTTTTCCTATTTTAATGCTTGTTTTAATACTTGATCAATTGTATCAACAGGGATAATTTTTAAATGTTTTTTAACATCTTCTGGAATATCTTCTAAGTCTTTTGTATTTTCCATTGGAATCATTATTGTTGTTAATCCACTACGGTGAGCCGCAATTGATTTTTCTTTTAATCCACCAATTGGTAAAACACGTCCTCTTAAAGTGATTTCTCCTGTCATACCCATTAAGTGATCAACTTTTTTGTTTGTTAATGCTGAAACAATAGCTGTTGTAATTGTAACCCCAGCACTAGGACCATCTTTTGGAACAGCACCCTCAGGAACATGAATATGAATATCATTTTTTTCAAATACTTCATTATTAATTTTTAACTTATCACTATTTGAACGAACATAAGATAATGCAGCTTGAGCTGATTCTTTCATTACGTCTCCTAGTTTTCCTGTTAAAACTAATTTCCCTGTACCTGGATATGAGTTTACTTCAACTTGTAATGTGTCACCACCAAATTGTGTATAAGCAAGCCCGGTTACTACACCAACCTGATCTTTTTCTTCAGCTTTTGAGTTTTTGAAGATTGGTTTTCCTAAGTAACTTGTAACATCAGTATCTTTAATTGTTATACTTGGTTCTTTATCACCAAGTATTTTTTTAATTGCTTTTCTGATTAATGAACCTATTAAACGATCTAACTGTCTAACTCCTGATTCACGAGTATACTCTCTAATTAAAACCATAACTGCTTCATCTTCTAATTTAAACTGGTTTTCAGTTAAACCATGAGTCAGTAATTGTTTACTTATTAAGTGTTTTTTAGCAATATTAAATTTTTCTTGTTCTGTATAACTAGAAAGTTCAATTATCTCCATACGATCTCTTAATGCTGGGGGAATATTTCCTAAATAGTTTGCAGTTGCGATAAATAGAACTTGACTTAAATCATATTGTTCTTCTAAATAGTGATCACTAAACTTTGCATTTTGTTCAGGGTCTAACACTTCTAACATTGCAGCACTAGGATCTCCCTTATAATCACTACCAAGTTTATCAATTTCATCTAATAAGAATAAAGGATTAATTACTCCAGCTTTTTTCATACCTTGTAAGATACGTCCTGGTAATGCTCCTAAATATGTTCTTCTATGCCCTCTAATTTCCGCTTCGTCTTTAATACCACCTAAAGATTGTTTTACGAAAGTACGTCCAAGTGCATTAGATATTGATTGAGCTAAAGATGTTTTCCCAACTCCAGGAGGACCAACTAAACATAAAATAGTTTGTGGGTTTTTACCTGTTAGTAGTTTAACACTTAAATACTCTAATATTCTCTCTTTAACTTTCTCTAAACCAAAGTGAGTTTTATCAAGCTCATTTTCAGCTTTTTTAATATCTTTTTCATCTGTGCTAAACTCTTTCCATGGTAAATCAAGAATGAAGTCTAGGTATGTTCTAATTACACCTGATTCACCACTTGATGCAGGTAAAGTTTGATATCTAGATAACTCATATAGTGCTTTTTCTTCAATTGAAGCAGGCATTTTTTTAGCAAGGATTTTTTGTTTTAAATCCTCAATATCAGATTCTTTTTTAACTTTGTCACCAAGCTCTTCTTGAATAGCACGCATTTTTTCTCTTAAGTAATACTCTTTTTGATTTTCATCAATGTTTTTCTTAACAGTTAAATTGATTTGATCTTCGATATTAGCCATATATTTTTCTTTTTCAATATCTTCAAGTAAATATGTTAGTCTTTGATTTAATGAAGCTGTTTGAATATACTTAAATTTTAAGTTTTCACCAATCTTTAAGTTTTGTGCAACGATATCACATAATTTATCACTAGAAACCCCAGTTTGAATAGCATCTAAACTTTGTTTTGGGTTATTAAGTAATTTTTTTGAGTTATCAATTACTTGTTTAACAATCATTCTAACTAACGCTAATTCCTGATCTATATCCTCTTGTACTGTTGGCATTGTTTTAAAACTTGTTAAAAAGAATGGTTCAGTTTCTTTAAATTCTAGAATTTCAGCACGCATTATAGGGTCAAATTTAACTTTATAATTACCATTTGGTAATTTAATTTTAATTCCGATTTTAGCGATTATTCCGTATCCAAGAACATTGTTTTTTGATGGTACTTCAAGCATAGGATTTTCTTGAATAAGTAGTAATACATGATTTTGATAGTTTCTTTCACTTTCAAGTAATGCATTAACACTTACATTTCGTCCGATTTCTGTACGAAGTTCTGTATGAGGAAATGGAGCCATACCTCTTATAGCTATTGCTGGTAATAAACCTTCTGTTAAAACGTTTGCTTCATACATATTATCACCTCTCTTAATCTATGTAGATGCATATCTATTATACTTGTAAATTAAGTATTTTTCAATTTAAACGACTTTTAGTTTTTTAATAAAAACACCACCAAAGGCGGTGTTTGATTATTACTGGATATTTAAATTTTCTACTAAGAAATCAATAGTTTTCTTAAATACAACTTCTTGTTGAATTGCCTCAGGTGAAACCTGTGCTTTAATTTGTTCAAGACCCATGTTGTATTGAGCAGCTAATTCTTCGAATTTAGCATTTACATCTTCTTCAGTAGCTTGAATTTCTTCTTTTAATGCGATAGCTTCAATAACTAAGTTATATGATAAAGATCTTTTAGCATCTAACATTAGTTGAGCTTCAAATTGTTCTTTATTCATTCCTGAATACATTAAATATGTATCTAAGTCTAATCCATATTGTTTAGCTTGTTGAATTGTATTATCCATTAAACGATTTTTTTCTTCTAAAACCATTTCCTCAGCCATTTCGAATGTAGCATTTTTAGATGCTTCTTCAACAGCGAAATCAATTGTTTTATTTTTGTTAGTTTGTGTTAAAGCTTCTTGTAGTTTAGCTAATGTATCAGCTTTTAAAGCTTCGATTGTTTCAATTCCTTCTTTATCTAATGATTTAACAAAATCATCAGTTAATTCCGGAGTTTCTTTAAATTTCATTTCATGTAATTTTACTTTGAATACTGCATCTTTACCTTTTAAGTTTTCAGCATGGTAATCTTCAGGGAATTTTACGTTAACGTCTTTTTCTTCACCTAAAGCCATTCCTACCATTTGTTCCTCAAAACCAGGGATGAATTGTCCGCTTCCGATTACTAATTCGTAATTTTCAGCTTTTCCACCTTCAAAAGGTTCATTATCAACAAAACCTTCAAAATCAAAGATAGCTGTATCTCCGTTTTCTAAAGTTCCTTCTTCTTTTAATACAAGTTCAGCATTTCCAGCTGTTAATTTTGCGATTTCTTTAGCAACGTCGTCTTCAGAAACTTCATCACTTAATTTTTCAAAAGTTAATCCTTTATATTCACCTAAAGTTACTTCTGGTTTAACAGCTACTTCAGCTGTATAAGTGAATCCTTTGTTTTTCGCTACTTTAGTAACATCTAAATCGATTTTTGGTTGTGCAACAACGTCAACTTTTTCAGTTACTACTGCGTTTACATAAGTTTCTTGGATAACATGATTAATTGCTTCATCATATAAAGATTCAACACCAAAGTGTTGTTCATACATAGCTCTAGTTACTTTACCTGTTCTAAATCCTTTAATTTCTACTTCTTCGTTGATTCCTTAAAAAGCATGAGATAATCCATTTTCGATTTATTCTTTCGTTACTTCAATTTCAATTCTTACTTTTGATCCTGATAATTTATCTATTTTTACCACTGTTATTCCTCCTAAAATTCAAATCTTTTTAATTATAACATATTTAGCATATTTGTAAACTAAATAACTATATAAGATTGATTAAATTTTCCTTAACTCTTTTAATATTTCAACCATTGCCCAAGTATCTTGTTGACAGTACTTAGTAAGGGCTTCTCTTGTTACTTTTAAACTTGTTTCATCATACTGTTTATATCTAGCATAAGCATAAACTGCTTCCATACCATTACCAACAACCATTCCTTTATAAGTTAGATTGCTAAATATTGGTAATACTTTTTTTATACTAAATGAACCATGTAAATTCTCATGATAATAGTTTATGGTTTTACTTCTTTCATCATCATATCCTAAACTAGTAAATAGTTTTGAATTTGTTTTTACAACATGAAGTAAATCATATAAACGTTCGTTTATTTTAAGTAGTTGTTCGCTATATTCAGGAAAGATTTTAGCAAGTTCTTTAATTCTTGTTTTCTCAAAAGATTCATTATAAACCATAACACTTCCACCATCATCCTTAATACACTCACATAGTTCTTTAACAAGTTGCTCACGATTATCTGAATGATCATATGCTAAAAATTCGTAATGATCCTTCTCTTTATCACAAACACCCGGTTCTCTTTCTATATGTATACTAAATTGGAACAAGCTTTGAGCGTATGCTTTTTCCCCTCGATATCTTGGTAAAGGACATGGAAAACTCTCAAAGTCTAAATGGTATATAGGATATTTTAAAATGCCGACTGCACTTCTTATTTTCGCAATATCAAAATACTCTTTATGAGTTAAAGCACAATCTCTTTGAATCTGATTGTTTTTTCTTGTTAGCCAGTTATGTGGTACTGATTCCATTGTTAAATAACCATCATTTAAGAGTTCAAAGTAATCATACTTTTCACCTTCACTTGTTTTAAAACCATGATGTTTATCAAGAAACTCTAGTAAGCTATTTTTAAGAGGTACATGTGAATAACATATATCTTTAAAAATACATTGACGCATCTTTTTAAGTTGACAATAATTTCCTAGTTTTACTTTAGTTTCGTCATCTTCAGTTATTCTTTTAATAACTTCTTTTATTTCGTCTTCCATTACTGGTAACAACTCTTTTGTCAAGTCAGTTAAATCGATTAATATGGCAATTGATGTGTCATAAATTGGTTCATCTTCAATATAAGTCCCATCAAACACATATTCACTATTAACTATTCCTAAATAATACTTAGCATCTTTAATGTCTTCCTCAATTACAAAACGTTGGAAGAGTAAATCATAAACATATACACCAACAGAATGGAATCGATCTTTTAGTTTATTTCTTTGAACCATATATTTTTTATTAGTTAGTAAATCAGGATCTAGTTTTT
>Ga0193951_1000811_pt1 | contig 13905 bp, 17 predicted proteins | sample BB_2_MG_FD_140370 | JGI IMG/M metagenome (GOLD analysis project Ga0193951, IMG submission 140370) | Microbial mat bacterial communities from the Broadkill River, Lewes, Delaware, United States - BB_2_MG | ecosystem: Environmental > Aquatic > Freshwater > River > Microbial mats | place: USA... | reverse complement strand
CCACTTTTAATTCAAGTAAATTCTGTTCAATATTATTTCTGATAACTATCAACGGTTAATTCGATAGTGAAAGCACCTTCTACTCTTTACATCCCGCACCGTGTCACCAGTTCAAGCCCAGTATCGTCCACCACTTTTAATTCAAGTAAATTCTGTTCAATATTATTTCTGATAACTATCAACGGTTAATTCGATAGTGAAAGCACCTTCTACTCTTAATTTTATAATCATTATTCCTTTTATTTTCAGTTTAATTTATATTAGCTAAATTATTTGTTATAAGACTAAACGCCAAAATATGTCATTTTATTAAAATTTTTTTAATAAACAGTAGTAAAGATCTACCTAAATTACAGCTAACCTTTATTTAGCTTATTACCGATATAACCTTTATCCACATAAAATTATGCAAAGACCAATGATAACTCGACAGATCTAGTCTCTTCACACGACTTCCGCGCTTTACTCTCTACTGCCACTTTGAAAATTATACATTCTTACCTTGTAATAATTACTATCACTTCAATCATTGCAATTAATAAATAAAAATAAAATATTAAATAACAAATACTTAAGAACTGGCATAACTGTCGCATTATATATAACGAATGTAATAACGAATGTATTATTTAACAAATTAATGGAGGTAAACATGTTGAATTGGGCAGTAACCTTTTTTGTTATCGCAATTATTGCAGCGATCTTCGGTTTTGGTGGTATAGCTGGTGCAGCCGCGGGAATGGCAAAAATTATATTTTTTATTTTTATCGTATTATTGGTTATTTCATTAATTGCCAATGCGTTACGAGGAAAAGCCCCTAGACCCTAAAGAAAGTTGTGAGCACAATAATTTCAAAACATTACAAACAGTTTATTTTTAACGGAGAATAACTATGAATATCAACAAAAACAAATCAATCTTGGTTTTAACACTTATTGCTGCTTTAAATTTAACAGCTTGTGCAGACGACCAAGTAGAAAATGCAGGTGAAAAAGTTGATGAAGTGATATCTGATACCGGCAATGCTATAGAAGATGCCTGTGAAAATGTAAAAGATGAAGTAGGTACTAAAGACAAAGACTGTTAGTTTTTAATCCTAACCATAAATACTGTTACTTATACGTAGCAGTATTTTTTTGATCGTAGTACTTAATAATTAAATGCTATTTATTAAGTAGGAAGAAAAATAATGAGCAATCCCCTTCACTTATTCATCAGAAAAATTTTTGCCCTATCATTTACACTAATTTTTTTAGGATTAGCCGCTGCTATTCTTATATCTTTAGTAATTAATGTATTTGATGGCATTGCAAGTGATATTGATATAATGCAAATATTTTTAAGTAGTATCAATACTGGTGTAATAGGTCTAGCTGTTTTTGAACTTGCATTGGTTATTAATAAAGAATATTCAAGTAATAAAGAAGATAAACAAGAAGATAAACAAGAAGATAAACAAGAAGATGATACTATTGCTACATTAAGAAGAACAATGCCTAGGTTTATTGGCACCGTATGCGTTGCATTATCACTTGAGGGGTTAATTATGGTTATAAAATATAGTCAATTAGATCTCGCGGGCAACCTATATTATCCAGTAGCGGTAATATCTTGTACTGCTCTATTATTAAGTGCTTTAGGTCTGTTTTTATACTTAACAAGTAAGCATACAGCCCACTCTTAATTTGATAACTTAAATGAACTGAATGATAGAAGAAAATAGTAACCCCCTCACCCGAAATATAAAAAGGACGCATCAAAAGAAGTACTATGAGCATTCAAGAAAAGGTTAAGAAAAAAACACATCAGTTCGTTGAGTCTAAATATATGCTTAGTAGTATTACTACCGCATCATTTTTAGAATCAACCATAGTACCTATACCTTTAGAAGCTGTTTTAGTCCCTTTAATGCAAGCACGTCGAGACAAGCTTTGGCTTATTTCCCTTATGGCTACTTTAGGGTGTATTATTGGTGCTTTATTTGGCTATGCTATGGGCTATTTTTTATTTGACGCCGTTGGTGATTGGATTATAAGTACATTTTCAACTCCTGAGCAATTTGAGAATATTAAACAAAGCATGCAAAAACAAGGTTTTTGGTTTGTCATAACCTTAGGCATTGTGCCGGTACCATTTCAAATCGCGATGCTTGCGGCAGGCGCAACTAAATACTCACTTACGCTCTTCTTAATCGCAGCAACTATTTCGCGATCTATCCGTTATTTTGGTTTGGCAATTCTAGTGTATTACGCAGGTGACAAAGCTGAGAAAATGATCCGTAAACATAAAACTAAAACAATGATTATCTTAACTGTATTTATAATAACAGTATGGGGTGTCGTCAGCTTTATTTAATAATTTTATAACAGCTTACCTAGAACCCTCTCCTCATACGATACCTGAAAATAATTTAGGCTGTAGAAGTAATTTATTCTTAAGGCTCAAGGATATTGACAATAAATAATAATGAGAGCTTAAATGAAAGCTTAGAGTTGATAAAAAGGATTAATAATCTCACAATTAATTTAACAGTAAATTAACTAAAGAAAAGTTAAGCAGCGATGAGCAACACAAGTAATCTACAAGGTAATACACTAAATATTCTGCTACTGTAATTTAAATAAAATATTTATTAGGGCTGTCCATTCAGGTTTTGATGAACTGTGTGTAGAATTATGACTATCATTTAATAATCCTTTAGCTAAACCAGCACCAAACGATGCTGCAAGCCCTTTTTCTGATGCCAATAAATTTTTCATGTTAGATTTGGCTGATAAGCTATTGTGCTTATCTAGCGCTGAAGCTGCGGTATATATTTGTTGAGTTTCTTCAACTTTTTTAATTTCGTTTTTGAGGATAAATTTCATACTATTCCCCTTCTATAATATCTGTAACTGTCGAATAAAAACCGACTAACTCCCATACAGATTTTAATTGTTTAAATAACCATAAACCAAACAAGACATTAATTATTAATAAAATAACAATAGATAAACTAATAGAGTGAATAAGCTCATAAACCACTAAGCCTGCGCCAATATTTAATAGTATCCATATTACTGCAGCTATAACAACGAGTGTTAAGCTAATAGCAAAAGATAATAAAATAGCACTGAGGCTAAGTTTAGCCTCAGCAACTACAAGGTTCTTAGACGCGATTAGTTTAGCAATTTTACTTCCAAATAACGCTTCAATACTTTCATATGTCTTGGTGAATGATGCTGATTGTGCGTTTGAATCATCATGAGGGGGTTGTTTGAAAACGCCCTCTTGCTCTGGAGTTTTCATACTAATTTACGCCTATATTATTTTCTTTTTAAAAAACTTGAAACCAACATACCTACTGAAAATGCGATACCAGCAGAAGCGACAGGATTTTCAATCGCATACTTTTTAACAGCTGACTTATTCCACTTGTCTTCTATTTCACTTTGCTTTTTCACAAATGTTTCTGAGCTATTATGTGCTGTTTCACGAATAGACTCCTCCGCTGAACCTACTTTTTCAGCTAATGCATCAACCGAATGATGCAATGAATCTTGTAATTTATCAGTCACTGAATGATCTTCTTGTATCGTTTTCTTAGTTGGAGTACTTACTGTTTTTTTAGTCGCTGACATAGTAATTTTTCCTTTTGTCGTTTAATAGAACGATGCAATTCTCATTGCCCTCGCTATAGTGGTGCAACTATCAAACCAATATTTAAATGCTTAATTATCAATAACATATTGTTTTACTTTTGTTTTAAAAGTAATCTTAATGAAAAGTTTACAAAAGAAATTGAATAATTTTCACTCTATTAACTATGGACCGTAAATCTATAAGTAGTTGATAAGTAAAATTCAAACAACTAATAACATAGTACTATATGGAGGTAGCCGTGGCATTAGCAGCGAATAATGGTAAAGTTGTTCGCTACACGTAAAGTGGGTACCGATGATCTTAAGATATTTAGCTAAATAAGTTAGTAAAAAACAATAGCGATATTTATTTCAGGTATGATAATAAAGTATAAGTGTCTAGTTAGAATAGACTTTCTTATAATACAACGAAAAAATAATACTAAAGAATAATTCAATAATTAGGATATAAAATGCTTTCTGCTATAACGGCCCTAACATTTTTATTTGTTATCGCAACCATTATACCTTTATCACGCAGCTCTCATTGGCTGCTACGAGCCTTCGATTTTCCGCGATTACAATTTATTATTTGTGGCTTTATTTTACTCATCAACCAACTGATTTTTATGAAAATATCTACTATTTTATTCTTTGTTTGCTTTAGTCTAACGATATTTTCCATCGCTTGGCAATTATGGTGGGTTTTACCTTACACCAGGTTTTGGCATAAAGAAGTTGAATCATCAAAAGACAATGATGAAAAAAATCAATTAACAATTCTTAATTTCAATGTTCTTATGACGAATAGAGATGCTAAGGCCTTAGTAGAACTAGTTAAACGTCATAATCCTGATGTACTCGTCACCTTAGAGACTGATATATGGTGGGAGAATGCTCTGAGTACGCTAACCAATGAAATGCCTTATACTATTAATTGCCCTTTAGATAATTTATATGGCATGCATGTTTTTTCTAAACTTCCTTTGGCAGAGCAAGAAATTAAATATCTTGTTGAACAAGATATTCCGTCAATGCATACCTTGATAACACTCAGAAATGGCACTAAAGTTCGCGCTCACTTTCTTCATCCAGCGCCACCTAGTCCGACAGAAAATGAGCGTTCTTCAGAGCGCGATGCGGAATTGATAATGGTAGCGGAGAGCATTGCTAAAACTGAACAACCTGTAATAGTTTCTGGCGATCTTAATGACGTAGCTTGGTCGTCTACAACCCGCCTTTTTAGAAAAATAAGTGGTTTGTTAGATCCTCGTATAGGTAGAGGTATGTTTAATACTTTTCATACCTCATATATATTTGCGCGGTGGCCTTTAGATCATATATTTCATAGTAAGCACTTCACGTTAGCTAAAATTAAGCGCTTACCTTCTATAGGCTCAGATCATTTTCCACTACTTACAACACTCTCATATAATCCTAACAAAAAACAAAAAGGAATCACCGCTGAGCCTGAAGATATAAAAAGAACAAAGGATATTACCCAAGTAGAAAATGTTAGCCATCATGATGTACCAGAGCCAGGTGAGTAGTATTAAGTAGGAAAATATAAGCTCATAATCGTTAAAATTACCCATTGAAGCACCTAAAACAAGGTTGGAATATAAGTGACATCAATCCCAGAAGAAAAAAAGACTGTAAATAAAAGCTTAGTTTGTCATATTACACTAACAGTTCTCGCTGTTATTTATACTGCATACTTTGCACAAGAATTAATTCTACTTTTAGTCGCTTCAGCGTTAATATCATTGTTATTAAGTTCAGGGGTTAATACCTTGGAGCGCTTTTATGTTCCAAGAGTATTGGGCGCGATATTTCTATTAAGTTGCTTAATTGTGCCTACCAGTGCATTAGTCAGTCAATTAGAAGAGCCGGTCACGAAATGGACAAAAATGCTCCCCAAAATTTCTACGCATATTTCAGAAAAGCTAGATGAATATCAAAATATTATCGACACTGAAAGTACTGATAATGTAAATAGTACACAAGAAATTAGCGATAGTTGGTTTTCATGGTTCAAAGAAAAGCCTAAAATTTCCAATAACTCTGAAAATAAATCGATGATTCAAACTCAATTGAAGGAATCATTATTTTCTTTTGCTGCTGAATTTATGGTTCTAGCTCCTTTTGCTCTTATACAGCTTATCACCGCCATCATTTTAATTTTATTTACACTGGTATATTCTCCCAAACTTTTTAGACACTATGTACAGCTTTTTGTGATTGAGAGTAGACAAAAAAAAGCATTTAAATTTGTACTAGACATACAGCAGCAACTATCTCGATATATATTAACCGTTAGTCTAATTAACTTATTTCTAAGCTTAATCGCAATGCTGTTATTCACGTTAATGGGTTTAGAAGATGCTTTATTATGGGGATTAATTGTCGGCTTTGTTAATTTCATTCCATTCGTTGGTCCCGCTTTTGCTTTAGGCGCTATTACGCTGGCAAGCTCTGTTCAATGGGGAACAGATATCAAGGTATTGATCATTGTTTGTAGTGTATTATCACTTAATATACTTGAATCACAATTTATAACCCCTTTAGTTTTAGCTAAGAACATGCGTGTTAACCCTTTTATCATTATTGTTTGGTTATTAATCATAGGTTGGTTATGGGGTTTGATTGGATTATTGATTGCTGTGCCTTTACTTGTCTGTATAAAACTAATACTTACTCTGTTTGAACAAACACAGCCATGGGTTAAGTTTTTAGAAACCTAATGTACAAAAAGCTTTTATAAATAGGTTTTGAGGTCATTGGTTTTCTCCTTTGATCTCAATATTTCTTTAGGCCTGGGTTTATAATGTATTAGTTTAGAATGCATGAGTTTAAAATAACTTATTCATTTCATAGTGATTTAATGCTTAAGTGTAATAGAAACCGTTAACCCAGGATTAGACGACGACATAGATATAGAACCTCCATGAAGTTCAACAATGGCTTTAACAATAGGAAGCCCTAAACCAAAACCATCCCCTTGGCGGCTAGAGTCTACTTGGTAAAGTCGCCTAAACACCGCGTCATAATGCTCTTTAGCAATTCCAGGTCCATTATCACAAACAACAATGTCAGTTTGTTGTGATGAAATATGGCATGTTAACGCAATATTTCCTGCTGCTTGGGTATATTTAATGGCATTATCGACAACATTAAAAATAGCGCGAAATAAAAGGTTTGGCTCCCCTTTAAGCCTTGATAAAGAAGATTCCTCATCTATTGTTATATTCAATGTCAGTTTTTGATTTTTTTCTTCGGCAAGTGGCGTCGCTAAGTCGATAACATCTTCACAAAGTGTTTCAATATTTACAGTCTTAAATGTACTTTTTGGGACACCTTTTTCTAATCGTGATAATTCTAACATGGCATTAAATGTGTCTATTATCTGATCTATTTCGTCTAACAGTGCTATACGCCATTGTGCATCTGCGCTGTTTTCATCAAATGCTGTTAAGCTATCTTCAACAGAAATACGAATGCGAGATAACGGTGTACGTAAGTCATGAGCTACATTGTCTGTTACTTGTGCGACTGAATTAATTAAATCATCAATCTCATCTAACATTTGATTGATTTGATCGGCAATCATGTCAAATTCATCTTGTTTGCTACTGATAGGCAGTCTTGATTTTAACCGTCCCGCTTTTACATTAGCAGTCAGTTCGCCTATCTGTTTCACTCTTGAGAGTACTCGCTGGTTTAATAAAAAACCTGAAATAAGTGTAACGATCAAGGCAAATAGTAAAGCGCCAACGCTTGCCGTTATAAAACGGCTTTCAAGAACCTGATAGTTATTATCAAATAATGCTATTGATAAACTACCAAATCGTGTCTCTAAATTGGTACCTAATACTATTTCAACGGTTGTTTCACCTAAGTGATTCACAACAGCTATTGGAAAGTGTTGTAACGATGGGAATTTTGCTAAATTTTTTGGCAAACTGCTTAAGTTACCAATAACATTATCATCATTTTTTAATACCAAAATAATTGCACCACTTCTATCAATTCGCTGTTGTATCGCTGTTTGAAAGTCGGCTTTAGTCATACTTGGACTATGAGAAAGGTCTGAAAATCCTTGTGCGGCAATGGTGACTTGTGTTGCTATTTGACGCTTTTGTTCACCCACGGTAAATTGATAAACCAGCGCCAAAATACTTGAACAAATAAGTAATACAATAAGGGTAAAAATTAAGGTGAAGCGCCAAATCGAGGTTCGGGTAAAAACTTTAAATCGTTCTAACCACATACCCGGCTCCTCGAACAGTATGTATAAGTTGAGGCTGACCGTTTTCTTCCAGTTTTTTTCTTAACTTTGCTACATGAACATCTATTACATTGGTCTTAGGATCAAAATGATAATCCCAAACTGATTCAAATAATAATGTTCTTGAAATCACCTGACCTTGGTGCTCTAGTAAATAGCGTAATAATTGAAACTCCTTAGGCTGTATCGTTAGCTCTTTACCATCTCTAACGACTTTATGACCTACCAAGTCCATTACTAAATTATCAATGGTAAGCTCTGTTGCAAGCCCATTTTTATGTGATGATGTACGATGGCGTTCAACCAGAATACTTGCTCGAATATACAATTCTTGAAAAGAGAATGGTTTAGTTAAATAATCATCACCTCCCGCCTGCAAACCTTTAATTCTCTCATCTACGTGACCTAATGCACTTAAAATAATTACTGGTGTCTTGATATTAGCCGCACGCATTGCCGATAATAATGCTAAACCATCCATTTTCGGCAACATACGGTCAAGTACAACAAGGTCATAACTATTACTTGTTGCAAAGAAAAGACCGTCAGGTCCGTTTTCTGCGGTATCAACTATATTTCCTTGTTCAACAAAACCTTTTTTAATATATTCAAGGGTTGTCTTATCATCTTCAATAACCAGTAATTTCATGCTCTAAACCTACTTCTTAAATACAGGAATGATTTGATTATTATTAGCATCTACCAGCCAATCTTTTTCGCCATCATTGTCAATTGTTTCTAGCTCAAAAAATAATACACCTTGTTTATCTTCGACTTCTATTTCTTGTAATAATGCAGATTCATCAAGTTTTATCGCGTCAATAGCATCCAGAATAGAGTATTTCATTGTTGCTAACTTTTTAGCGGTAACAATACGATCATCTTCGAAGAACCATGAAAATAGGCGATTCCATTCTTTTTCAACCACTTCACCAGTTTGAATAGAAATAATCAATTTTATTTTTTTATCGGCTTCAATATCTATCAATTTAATTTCGTGAAAATATACATTGTTTTTATCGTCATCAAGATCATAACTATAAATAACGCCATTATATTCTTGTTGAACTTTTCTAATAACTTTTTGGGCCGTAATACCTGACTTGTCAATTATCGATTTAGCTACTGCTAACTCTTCTTTATCTGAGCTAGCCCAACTAGATGAGATTGTTCCGGCTGTAATTAAAGTAGCTAAAGTGAATGAGATTAGTGCGTTTAAACGTTTCATAATATTGTCCTCTGATTGGAATAGTAACAGTTTACCTTCCTCTTATTAAAGGCAATATTTACGTAACATTAATTATTGTTAATGATAGCGACTAAATCATCATCAACACCACTTGCAGCAATAACTGGGTTCCATAATTTAAAATAGTTTTCGCCTGCAAAAATATTGTTCGCTTTTCCGCCAGCTTCCGCTAGTAATACTCCCTGCAGCTACGTAGGCTAAGCTTAATGCTCCATTACTACCTACAGTACCATATTGCCAAAACTTTTTTAATCACTATAAAACAACACCTTACATTACAATTCATCTTTATTAATAAAAGTTAATCTTAGGTTCATCTTCACTTTATAACGCATTAGGTACACTTATTAACAGTTAATAATTAGGAGTACACAAAATGAAATCAATTACTTTAATACCAATGGCTTTAACTTTAATAACCACCTCGATTATCAGCGTTGCGCAACCTGCCAAGCATATTACCACTGTTGTACCAGCCTTAGAAACACGCTCACATTATAGCGATGCTCAAGGTAACTTTACTGATGTTGATGATCCGGCCATTTGGGTTCATCCAACAGATAAAAGTAAAAGTCTAGTTGTTACTGCCCTGAAAAAAGGTGGTATTGATGTTTACAACATGCAAGGCGAACTTTTACAATTTATTAAACCTGAACCTGCTCCACCGTGTGAAAGTTCGGTGAAAAAATGTAAAAATAAAGCTGGCAGACTTAACAATGTTGAGATTGTTTATGACTTTAATTTAGATGGTAAAAGTGTCGATTTAGTTTTACTGTCTGATCGTGGTTTAGACAAATTGGCTATTTATACTATTGATGTTAATGCTGATAAGTTACTCACTTATGTAACAGCGCCAACAGCACCTTTAATTTTCACTAAAAATCAAAAAAAAGTTAATAAAGGCAACACGGCTTATGGTTTAGCGACAGCTAAAACCGATAAAACCATGGCTTTTGTTACCCAAAATAGTGAAACCCGTGTTGCCCAATTGGAAGTTTTCGATAATGGTAACGGCACGATCAGTTATAAAAATATAGCAAACTTAGATTTTCCTGAGAAATTTCTATTACCTGATAATAGCCTATGGACTCCTTGTTCAGAGGAAGATGGCGAACATCCTCATTTAGAAGGTATGGTTGCAGATATTGACAATAATGCCCTATTCCTTGCCCAAGAAGATGTGGGTATTTGGAAAGTAAGCCTTAGTGACGTTGCTAATAGCCAAAAATGGCAACTTATTTCTAAAGTAAATGCTTATGGCGTGCCTTACAGTCGCAAATGGAGTGACGCCGAAGACGAATATATTTGTAAGCTCGATACCAGTAAAGATAATGACTACGGTAATGACCACCTTATCGCCGATGTTGAAGGTTTAACCATTTATGATGGTGGCAACGGTAAAGGCTATTTACTTGCTTCAAGCCAAGGTGATAATACCATTGCATTATTTAATCGAATGGCACCTTATGAATACATTAATTCATTTACTGTCGGCGATGGCGATATTGATGGCGCAGATGAAACTGATGGCATGATGGTAGTAAATGCTAATTTTGGCAAAGAATTTAGCCAAGGTGTTTTAGTTATGCAAGACGGTGATAATAAGCCACCAAAAGGGTCATCGACTAAATCAGGTGTAAAACGAGAAAGTACCAATTTTAAATATGTTTCATGGAAAGGTATTGCTGAAGCATTAAACTTACCAATAAATACCGCTTTTAAACGTCAATAGCGCTCTTAATTTATGACGAAAAAACACCACAAAATTTTTGCTTTCGTGGTGTTTCTTATAATCTCCAGCCGGTGAGCATACATAAAACGTTTCATTTTCTACAGTCACGGAAACTGAAGCCGCAATTAGTGTTGCTCACATAACACTTTACTCTTGGAGCAAAGGGCTACTCCCCCGAAAACAAGTATATTTACTCTTAAATTCCTTAATACCAGCAAACTCATTGCAACCTAGTGTATGAATTCTTACATTTAAATAATAATGAATTCTTTGTGTTAATTCATAAGTATTTTATTATGTCAATTCAGAAACTTAAAGCTATAGCTTAGAAAGAACAGACAATAAATAAAGAGAGACTGATTAATGAGTTCAGAAAAACCTAAAAACAAACCTTTATTGGAAATAATATTTAATGTTGCGTTGCCTTCGTGGTTATTAATGAAGTTTTCAGGACCTGAATATTTAGGTGTGGTGCTTGGGTTGATTGTCGCACTATCATTTCCCATAGGTTATGCCATCTATGATTATGTAAGAACGAAAGAAACCAACTTTATATCAGTGTTTGGCTTTTTTAGTGTTTTGTTAACAGGTGGTATTGCACTATTTGAATTGAGTGTTGAGTGGTTAGCCATTAAAGAGGCTTCTATTCCTGGGTTAATTGCAGTGTTTGTAGTTTTCTCTGGTATATATGGCAAGCCTTTAATCGCAAAAATACTGTTAAATGAATCTATAATTGATGTAAATATGGTCTATAACAAATTAAATGACTTAGGGAAAATGAATGAATTTGTTACTAGGATGGCATTTGCCAATCATTTATTGGCATTAACCTTTGTTTTTTCGTCAATTATGAATTACTTGCTGGCAAAATGGCTTGTTAAAAGCCCTGCTGGTACGGTTATGTTTAATGAAGAGCTTGGTCATATGACATTAATGAGCTATCCCGTTATTGCCATACCATCAATGTTAATGCTGGTTGGCCTTTTGATTTATGTGACGAAGGTGATTAAAGAATTAACAGGATACAAATATACGGAATTAATGATCCAACAGTAAACTTTTAGCCATAAGCAGACATTAAGCCTTTGCAAATTCATGAGCATATTTAAGTCAATATTGGCCAGCATGTTCTTCTCACTTATAGGGCTGGTTTAAACTCAAAGTGGACTGTGGTAGGTTATTCCAAACGTCATTTTTTCGTATATCTGACGAATTCATTTGAATATTTCCAAGCTCGTCTTGGATTGTTGTACTTTGGCATGAGACACCTCTTCTTTAGTTAGATTTTGGTGTCCGTTTTATCGGGGGAGGAGCAATCACCTTGTTGATTTCTTGTTAGGTGTTTTTATCACTTTTGTCTGGAATATCATTGCACAAAGCACACTCTACACCTTTACGTGATTGATATAGTCTTGAACATATAAACACTGCTGTTGTAATCAATGACCAAGTACAAGCAAAAATTAATGCTTCTTGAACTGAATGCTGTTTAAGCAACTCAACTATAAAAAGTAAGGCTGCTACCCCAAGAAATACTTTTAATGCTCTAACGAACCAAAACTTAAATCCCATTTGAACTCCAAACCTGAGAAACATCTAACGCTTTGCCAAGGGGCAAAAGATAGTTGGTTAAAATAGGCGACGAAGGAGCAAAAAGCAACTGTTTTTTGTCCTTGTTTAACAGCTTGTTAGCATTCTACTGCTTGATACACTCTTTGGGGGTGATGCTGTATTGGCTTATAAATTTTCCGTTTTTGTCTTTGTAAATATAATTGATTTTGTAACCTTCAGAAAAGAACACCTGAAATTGTTGAATACCACAGGTACTAGGCTTTATTGATTGCTCAAAGTTGTCATTAAGAATACCAATATCAATTTCTGAAACTAGTAAATTTACCAAAGTAAAACTAAGACTGTAGTCCTTCGATTTTTGATCGATTGAAGCTAAATCCATACGGGTTTCTTCATCAATCATTTTTGGAAGGCCTTTATTACTATTTGCAACAGCCAAATCGATCGCATTAACTTCAGCTTGTTTATAGGCAACAAGAGTCCCAGCACTGAAATCAAGAATGAACCCAATAATTGCTCCAATAAAAAATCCAATTATTTTACGTTTATGCTTTAAAGCCCAGATGGACATAAATAAAAGTCCAGGCCATAGAATTGAGCCTATTAAAGTAGAAGCTTTAGGTGAGTTACCAGTAAGCGCAGGCAGAAATACAGCACTTACTTGTCCGATGGTTGCAATAACTAGAGTGGCAATTGCTACTTTTAGCCAGATGCTACTCTTATTTTTAGCTACTTCTTGATCCATTTGTGTATCCATACTCTGAGCCTATATTTGAAATGCTAACCCTTTGCTAAGCGGCTAAAAATGGCTGGCTATAATAGCGAGGTACGAGCACAGCCAGCTTTTTGTGTCCGTTTAAGCAACTTGTTAGTTTTTACTTTACGCGTAAGGTAGATGCCAGATTGCTTTAGCTTGTTTTGCTAAATACTTTTGTCTAGCTTTAAGGTTATTTTGGTTCCACTTTTGATAACCGAATCTTTTTGTTAATTCATATCTACTCGTTTCATAAACACCGGATTTATGTTCAAAGTTTTTGTTACCTATAACACGATTTTTGTCTGGCTCTAATAATGTAAAATTGCCGAGCCTATAAATAAAACTCTCTTCGATATCTTTAGGGAAATTTTCATTCCACTCAGTCGATGGATTTTCAGGTAAAACATGTTCGAGTGAGCCGTTATCATACTCAAAATCAAATGAGTGCTCGGATAGATGATTTTCGATGCTATAAACTATATACCTTGCTAATTTAGCAGATCTTTTAGTTCTTATTGAATTAATCATGCCACCTGAATTAATCATGCCACCCACAATAACGGAATTAATCATGCCACCCACAATAACGGCAGACAATAATAGACAGCCTCTTTAGCTTTTTTGGGTTACTCAAATATCTATTAAGTCGAGGGAATTAAGATTATCTTCGGAGATATTATGAATAT
>Ga0193951_1000809_pt1 | contig 13910 bp, 15 predicted proteins | sample BB_2_MG_FD_140370 | JGI IMG/M metagenome (GOLD analysis project Ga0193951, IMG submission 140370) | Microbial mat bacterial communities from the Broadkill River, Lewes, Delaware, United States - BB_2_MG | ecosystem: Environmental > Aquatic > Freshwater > River > Microbial mats | place: USA... | reverse complement strand
TTCTACAGATATAGATTTGTTATCATCTTCTTCATATTCAAATTCATCAAAAGCTAAATCATTATAACTAGCAGCTATATAGAAAAAATCATTGGCAAATGTTGAAAACCCTCTAACACCTTGATCTCTGGACAAAAAACTATTTTTACTTGTAAATGCTAAATCCCATTTAGTTGATTCTTCAAAGGTTTTTAATTGCCTATCTTCGTTTCTTAAGTTCATAGCCCATTCTTGTTTGGAATTTGCAACGCTTAAACCTAATTCTGTCCATAATAAAATAATAAAGGCCGCCTGTTGAGTTCTAGACCATGGTAAAACTTCATTACTTGCAAGATTACTACTGAAAAGCCCATTCGTTTTCTTGAAAAAAGAATTTGATAAGGTTCTGACAAATGCTGCTTGACTCATTGTTGGACCACCACTTTCACCAATCATATTTATTCGTTTAAACCAAGGACTTTCAGGATAGCTCCATAAAGCTTCAACAATTTCTTGAGAACGAGTTTCACGATATGCTAGAAGACCTTCCTTACTATTTTCTAACCATTCTTGAGTCCTTAATAAAGGATATAAATCATATCCTAAACTTGTATTAATCTTAACTGGTTTTATGTTTATTGTATAAAATAAATATGCTTGCCAAGCTCTATCTAAATTATAATATGCAACTACTGGTAATTCAAAATTCCCACTTAAAGGTTCATTTTCATCAAAAGCCCATAATCTATGCTGGCCATCAATAATTTCAATTGGTTTTAATTCTGGATCCCAATCATCAGAAAAGACATTGTCAGGTATATTTAGAGTAGCAAAAAAGTCTTTGTCTTTGTCCTCTATTGTTAACAAGTCTTCTTCTCCAATTGTTCGATTATTTCTTTTTTCATTGGGCCCTATGATATTAGCTATTATTGCAGTTGGTAAGAAACCAGGCATTTTTAAACGTTGATTTTCATATGACATCCTTTCATTTACTGACAAAGTAGACCAAGGGAAACCACCTTCTATATATGAATTAATTTCATCAATTCTACTTTCATTTAATTTCCTTTGAACATGCTTATCTTCACTCCTTGGCTTATCTGTTTTTCTTCTATGTACATCAGATAGCTTTTTCAAAACCCTTGCATCAATTGAAAACATATAAGCTTTAGGTAACGGTTTTCTTCTTAATTCTTCTTCTGAATATATTACATCATCCCATTCATTTAACCACTGATTCATTTTAATCATTGGTATATTTTGATATATTTTTAGTTGACTAAAATTAAATATATCCTCCTCTTGATTAAGATCTTCCCCACTTAACCATTTCTTAAATTGATCCCTAGTTAAACTAATAACTTTATGAAATTGATATGAATAGCATACTTTTAAAAATTTATTAAAAGTATCCAACTCTTCTGCTTCATGACCAATTTTAATTAACCTCTGCTTAAGCACTTCTTGAAATAAAACGCCTACTGCACCTTCCTCATATAAAGCAGAAAGATCATAGGGTACAATTTTTTCAGTTTGATAGTTTTCAATGATGCCCCAGAACTGATTAAGCATCTACGCAAATTAGTACCATATTTTCCTGAAGGCACAGTTAGGACACCACGCATTTTCCCATCAGAAAATTTATTAGCAAAATCTTTTATGTTTTTTTCATGCGTGAAAATTGTAGCCAATAAAGCAAACAATCTTAATTGTTTAGGATATTTTTTAACTTCTTTCCAATAATATGGAAAAGGATCATTTATGTTATTAACCCCAACAAACGATCTCAAAACAGGAATATCTATTCCTGATTGAGATTCATAGACTTTCTCTAATCTACCTTCAGATGTAATTTCAATTACTTTTACAACATCAAATTTAGTCCATGAAGAGTTTATTCTTTTTAATTCTGGCATGTTAATTTCTTTTAAATAAAACAATATATTCTTTCACCTCTTGACTTTTTTCATCACTTCTTCCCATCTTACTATGGGTATGATCTTTAATAAGGGTTTCAATCGAATACTCTTTTAAGCTATTTTTTGAGAGCTTAATAATCGTATCTAAATCTATCATACCTGTATCTGAATAACTTAAAGCCAAGTGTGATTTTTTAGCCGATACTCCTTCAAACATTGACAAAAAAGCTTGTTTGACTGTCGTTTTTTTACAGAAAGGTGATTGATGCCTATCGTCTCGATACCTCCCTTTAAAACTCACAGTTGGATAATCATATTTTACTAGAGTTTCTATTGCATGATAAAACCTTGAATAATGTACAGACTGGTATGGTGGATCAGAATAAACAACCGAATCCTCTTCAATAATTCTTAAGCAATCAACATAATCTAATGTAGTAACTCTAAAGTCATTTGAGACACCATTAACACTTTCTATTAGTTCAATAAATTTTCTTTCAAAATAAGGCCATATTTCTCTGTTTCTATAGCCAAGTATATCATTCATATTATCTCTTGTAACATCTCTGTATTGAGCGAAATGCCCAGTACTTTGTGAGACATATGACATTGCAAAAATTAAAGATGATAAAATAGGATAATATTGTGGTTTTGCTTTATACTGTTCAGCTACTGCCCTGATAGAATCTATCCAAACACATTGATCATATGACCAATAAGTACCCGAGTAATATTTTGTAAATAAATGAAAGCCAATGTCAAACTTTTTTGAAATTAATTCTTGTTGGCCTTTTTCGATTTTTTGTAGGTCATGAAAATTATCTATACTTGAATAATCAAAACTTAAATTCTTAAAGCGAGAATAGTAGTCACTTACAAGCGTATTTACTTTATCTTTTATTTCGTCAAGACAATTAATTGAAAGCTGCCCTTTTAAGTTCAATAAATAAGTATGAGATAACACAGATGCATACAGTTGAACATCGTTGGCATGAACTTTATAGTCATCTTTTAAAGTTCCGCCTACAACACCTGTACCACTAAATAAGTCGCATAACCATTCAGATTGAACATTGAGTGATGCCACAGATTCTACAACAAAATCCAGAATCTCTCTTTTAGATCCCATATATTTTAACAAATGAGGAATTTTCTTTATTTTTTCTTCAACATCTAATTGATTGGTGTCAATCATAAACTTCGTAGTTATTATTTATTAAGCACTAATATTATTTTCAATTTTTGTCTCATCTACTAATTTTAGGTGAGAACATATTTCTTTCATAATGATTGATGGATCTGTATCTATAGCTAAAGAGATCAAATACAATTCATCTACTGAAAGCCTTGTAGACTGATTGTTTGTTAATTCACTCATTCGCGACTGACTTATTCCTGTTTTTCTTGATACGTCGGCTTTTTTTATCGATTTTTTTTTCAGAAAAACTCCTAATCTTGTCATAATAAACTAATATTGAGTATGAATATTCAAATATAGCTTTTTAAATGATATATTTAGATTTTCTAAATAATGTTTTCTTCTATCTAAACTTTCTTTTTCAAAAGTAATTAGGTTTAACTTTATCAAAACATCGCTTTGATTACCAATTTACTTGAAAAAACTAGAATTGGTTCAACTTGAGAAAAGGTAGAAGCAATAAACTTTACATGTTTATGTTTTACTATATATTATTCAAATTAGGACATAAGCACTACATTTTATTTTAATGCTTTCAAGAGCAATAAGAACTTCTTTTAAATCAAGCGTTTCGTTTTGAAATGTCACTATTCTTTCAACTTGATTATACGCCCTTTGATAATATTTTGGCGTTTCCCACTTTTGTGGTTTAAAAGGGTTGAAAGCTAGATCAATAAAACTAACACTTGATTTGCCTTGAAATAAACGTTCTATGCGTTCATCATAATGCTCAAAATGATTTCGTATATCTCTATCAGCAATAATACTGTTTTCATCAATACCTAGTAATTCTCTTAACTCTCTACCTCGTTCTTGGCTTTTTTTTGAACTGGGCCAAAGTATTTTAGAAACATTTGCAGTTGCCCCAAGAATAGATTGAATGGAACACCAAACTTCAATGTGGTCAAAATTACCGGGATCTACAGGTAAACGGTTTGCTGCTTGTTGGGCAATTTTTACCTGAAACATTATTTCGCTTAAATAAACTGAATAAGCAAACTCTTTCATAACGCTTTATAAAATGATTGATGCCGTTAAAATTAATTAAATTAAGTTCGTTTATCAACACTTTCCTTATCAAAAGCAATCAAATTAAAGAGTTGCCTCATTCTGGAACGTACACGATTACCATAGCATTCTTCCAGTTCTTGAGCATTTAAGTTTGTAGTGGCGTGGGTTCTTATTTTACGCTGAAGGAATAGATCGTAACGCGATAAGAGGATTTCGCCCATTACATTACAGTCTTTTCCAAAATGTCTTCCGGTGGTTTCTACACCTAAATCATCAAAACAATAGAAGCTACTGTTACCATATTCTTGAATGGTTTTATAACCAATTTTGTTAAATGCGAAAGTGATGTTTCTTGCCGGAATTAGTTCATAAGGTTTTTGATGTGGTACAATATGTCTTAACAGTTTCATTAAACTGGTTTTACCACAACCCACAGGACCAGATAATAGAATGCCTTTGTTTGGATCTATATTTAGTTTTTTGCAAGCTTCAAAATCTCGAATGAAATAAATGCACAGTTTGTACAACACAACCTCATCTTCTTCATAAATCTTGAAGTTTTTGCCAAATAACAACTTTCCTTTTACATCGAGGTAAATGAGTATGCTTTTGAAATCATATTGAATACAATTGTCTTTTAACTCTCCAAGTTTGTATTGGACACCTTTTTCGATGATTATGTGAGGTTGATTTGTGTTCATACTTCAATTAATGAGATTGCCACGTCATTAGCTTCGCTATGTACCCTCAAGAAAGCAGTGCTTTCCTTCGTGTAATCCTCGCAATGACAATTAGAGAGGCTCATTGTAGTTTTTATTTTTAGTAGTCTTTAGGTTGTCCGTATTTGGGATACCGCTGTTTTGTTTGCCATTATTTTTAGAATTATTAAAATCTGAATTTTTAAAATTTTCCTGTTTATTACTGTTTTTGTTTTTTATAGTTTGTATATGTTTATATATAGGTACCAGTGCTTGTCCAGAACTTGTTTCGATTTGAGTATTGTTATGTCCCACTACTTGTCCAGAGCTTGTCCCAAATTTGAGCATCTTAATTTTACTCCCTCTATACGGATTATGAGATGGGAAATACACAATATATTTCCAATGGCTTAATTCCTTAATGCATCTGTGATACGTAGATTTCGAACCTATTTTAGACAGTTGCATGACCTCATCGCGGTTTATATAAAACTCTTCTAAAAATCGATTTAAATTCCACAACTGAAATAATGCTATGTATAAGCTTATGTGGGTTGGATTTAATCGATTATCTTTTGAGAATTGGTTGAAAATTGCGTTGAGATGTTTGATGTAGTTTACTTCTTCCATATGAGTGAGATTGCCACGTCGCTACGCTTCTCGCAATGACACTAAAATTTGTTATGGATTCGGTTTTCTTCCATTACTTTTAAAATTTCTTCGTAGTCATAATAGATAACTCCACCTACTTTGGTGTATGGTAATGTGCCATTGATACGAAGATTTTGTAATGTTCCTGGTGAGATACTTAATAGATCGCGTACTTCTGGTGATTTGAGCCACTTTTTGGGTGCAAAACCTGATTGATGATTGATAATTGCTTTAATATCTTCCAGTAATTCTTCTTTAAATTCTCGAAGATCTTCGGTAGTGATAATTGTTGCTGCCATTTTAAACTATTTTAGTTAGAATAGCTACCGCCTTGAACTCTCATTCGTAGCAGTAGCTATTAATATGATTTAGCTCACGAACTTTTAAATTTTATTAAATCGGTGTTCGTGAATCTGCGATTTGCTGCGCTAAATCTTGATTTGACTTTCGTTTGACAAATATGAAGTGATTTAGTAGACTTTATTCACAAGGAACACCCAAGTTGGGTGATTTATTGATCTTGCTCGTCCATTTTTTGAAGTAAAGCTTCTCTTAGTTTATCTAAAAACTTGGTTCGGTTTATTTTTCTTGACCTCACTTCTAAATAGGTTCTGTAATAATCTCCTAATTCTACATTAAACATGTTCTCAAAGATTAATGCTATTTCTTTTATATCTACAGTCCCTCTATTAATAGCTCTTAAAGCATATAGCGCATATATTAACTCAACTAAATCAGTTTTGTTGGCTGACCACATCATATCTGATTGTTTTTGAAATGTATTTAATCCTATTTCCATTCCAGTATTGTTTTCTATTTTATCAGATTCTGTTTTTAAATAAATTATTAGCATATCATATGCGATGATCGTTGATACAGTAGTATCGTGACTTGTTGCAAATTGATGGTCATAAAAAAAGGCTAGTGAATTTGGAAAAAGGCGAATATCTGCCTTTCCTCTTAAGAAGTAATGCTCATCTAAAAATGTTGCACCTCTTCTGTAATAATGATAGAACTCTAAATTATCATTGAAATAATTTTGAAGCTTGTCTATCTGGTTATTAAAATATTTAATTTGAGATTTAGAACTACCTCTAGGTCTTTTACTTTCAATATAGAAGAGTTTTACATAGTAAATTAACTTGCTATATATAAGTGGCTTGATGTTTTTAAAAAAATTTATCTCACTTTTGATACTTTTAAACTCACTATTACTAATTACCTCCCTAAGTTTATTTAAAGTTTTTCTTGTGATTTTTATACCTTCTTCTGCTTTATTAATAGTATTTTCTATTTCTGACTCTAGTAATTCAATTTTGGCTTCAAACTCACTAACTATTCTTATAATTTTCTTTTCCAAACCCTAAAATAAATACAATAAATATTGAACTTTTAATGTGTCATTATTTTAGCGTACCAATGAATATTACAACTTAAAATTGCGCACAATTCCCCTTTCTGATTGAAAAAATTATGCTTTATTTTTATTACAGATAAATCAAAATCTATGTTCAAAATTTGAGTGTCTACTTTGAATATATTTGTAAAATATAAGTTTTTGATTTTATTTAATGATTGGTTTTTAATCTCAAATTCTAACTGATCAGAATTATTAGTTTTAAATATTTTTTCGCTGTTTTTTGCAAAAAAATCTTTTCTGCTTATATCTGAGTACTTATGGTAAGTTGCATCAACCATCAACATAAAATCATCAATATCTTCTTGTCCGTTTACCTTAAATGATTTTTTAAACATTTTTTATTGTTTTAAAAACAACTGGGTGATATTCAAAAGATTTTTTAGTCGCCTCTCAAATTCACCCAGCATTTAATCGCATTTCAATTAATTAATCTAAAAATCTTTCTTTTTCTTTTTTCCTCCTGTTTGAAATGCTCTTGATATATTGAAACCAAAATGAATTCCTCCCTCAAAAAAATCATTTGTAGTTTCAGTAATAAAGTCTCTTTCAATCATTGTAATTGAATTAGACAAAATGAGTTGAAATACATGCCCTCCTGTTTCTATATCTACACCAATAGCTAAAGCATCTTTTACTTTAATAGACTTTAAAGGATTTGCTGTGTAGAAATACTCAGTATTTAATGTTACCCTATTACTTAGCTTTATTCTATTACCTAATCCCACCGCAAAAATATCGTGTGGATCTTGGTTAGTTCTTACTGAGTTATTATGAATATAGGTAGGTGTTATCTGTATAGAAAGGGAATTATTTATCTTACTTGCAATTAATACTTGAGAGGTGTATGCAAGTTTTCTATTAAAATCTGGTTTATTTTCTGGATCGTAATCTTTTAGTGTTTTATAAACAGTACTACCAAACAATGAGATACTTAAAGGAAAGGCTTTGTCTCCTCTTGTTTGCCTAATTAATTGATATTTAAAAAATCCATCATAAGTTTTTTTGAATGAACTCCTACCTAAACCTAACATTAATCTATCTGATACACCATATTCAAATGCGAATCGAATATTGGATTGATCTAATCCAAATAACTCATCAATTCCTTGATTAATTCTGCCAAATCTATGGGAAATTAAAAACTCTAATGTTCCTTTTTTTCTGTTTTCTATTGAGTGCCCATTTAATATTCTTGTCCCTTTAAATGTAGATGATACAAACTCTTTATGTTTTGGGGTTTCATTATCAAGTACGTCCATAAGGTCGTCTTGTGAAAAAAGACTATTAAATGAAAGTAGCAATACTATGATTAAAATATTTTTCATGATTGGTTAATTATATTTTTTGTGGTTTAACGAGAAGGTAATTTCAATGGTTTTAGCTATATTATTTTTTACCACAGAAGGAATTTTGATTTGATAATCAGCTACTAAAACAGTAAATACTCCATTTAAGACAAGATTATCATTATCAATCTCAATATTTGCATCGACTTTAACTTCTTTAGTTATACCGTGAATCGTTAAATCTCCTTGAATTGATACTTTGCTTTTGTTTTCTAAATTTTCAAAATCGACAATTTTACCTTTAAATTTTGCTTTAGGAAACTTATCTGACTCCACATAATTCTCGTTAAAATGTTCCTGCATTAAGGACTTTTCGAACATAAAAGATTTCATTAATACTGAAATAGCGACATCACCTGTTTCTATGTCAACAATGCTTAATACTTGATTGTTAACAGCCTCAATATCTTCTACAGGTGAATGTGAAAAAAATGATATTGTACCTTGTTTTGTTAGGTACCTATCTTGTGCTTTTAAATTGTTTATTAGTAAAAAACATACTAATACTGATAAAATATATTTCATTTTATTTAATTGTTTACAACGTTACATCTGACCAAAATAACATCCATTAAGTACCCTGTACAGATACCCTTGACACTAACAATTTGACCTTCTTTAAGATTTATTAATTTCTTATTTTCTTTTGTTGATAGATTACAAATAACAGTTCCTAAACCATCTTTTTGATTTTTGAGAGTTAATATGATGTCGTTATTCTCAGAAGCTTCTACTTTAGATATTTGTCCATTTACTTGAATAATCTTATCTAAAAACTTTTTATTAGCCACCTCTTCATCATTCTCAAATTCATACAATAAATCAGTAGCATTTGTAATTATATCTGGATTAGTATTATAAACATCTATATGGGGCTTATAATACTGACTAAGCGCTAAGGATATAATTAACACCCCAATGAATAGAAGTGTAAATCCTATTTTTTTTCGTTTAGTTAGTTTCATATGATTAATTATTTAGCGAACCATTTTCAATCCAACATGTTATTAAATCAATTTCTTCATTTGTTAAAGAACCACCTATTGGCATTGTTCTATTGACAATTTGTTCTTTAACTATTTCAGAATTAGCACTAACCCCATTGTATGTTCTTAAATCCGGAAATTGATTACCATTATGACAGCTCACACAGTTGTTATCTATTATTGGTTTGACCTGGTTAATAAATGATGTGTTTGGATCACAGTCTTGAACTAATTCTTGAAAGTCTTCTTCAACATAACTTTCACAAGAAGAGACAATAACACATGATATTATTAACATTAAACTTTTTAAAATTTTTATATTTTTCATTTTTATTGGATTAATATAACAGGAAGATATAATCGTTAATATCTTCCTGTTAACAATTAACAAACTACTAATCAAACATCTTTTTGTTAAGGAAAAATAGAAGGTGTGGTAAATACATAATCCCTGTCTTTTACCGGAACATGACATTCGATGCAGCTCTGAGAGAAGTTTGAATCTTTCCCGAAAGGTTTCAATTCCTTATCAACCCATCTTGCCCAACCCCAACCTTTGGTATCTTTGTATTTATTCGAATCTTTAAACATAAATTCTGCATGAATGAATGTTGATGGCACAACAGCAGCTTCCCAATTTTCATCTGATCTTTGATTCCAAACAACTTTACCTAAAATGGCGCCATCTGGCCATGGGTTTATCTTGTTTTCTTTAATTGCATTTATTGCAATATCATTACCTAAAATCACACGTAAAGAATTATGATCTCTTCGAAAAGAACTACTTACGACTTGCCAACTTCTATAATCATTAGGAAATTCAATACCGTTTGGTGCATTTTTGACTATTTTCTTTTTCCCTTGGTTATCTATCCATTTATTATAATCGCTTTCGAAATCTAATTCGTTTACACTAGAGTCCTTTATATCTAAATCGTTATCTAGACCTTTAATGTATGTTTCGAGAGCTGCTAATTCTTTTTCATCAATTTCTGCTTCAGGATGTATAAATGAATAGCTTTTAGGTGGCATTATATTCTTTTTAACCTTAGTTAAAATGTTATAAAGAATAGTTTTCTTTTCTTTTTCTGAATATTTATCCCATTCAGAAAAATTTAGTTTAGCCCTTCCTTCTGTGACATCCTTTCTTACCATTTCAGCTATAAAAGGAATCTTATTGTAAAAAGATATATTAGTTTCATTTGAGTGACAATCATAACATGAAGTCCTGATGATTTCCTTTACTTCAGTTGAAGCTTCTGTAAAATCAGAAGTCACCTCAGGGTTAGGAACCACTTCTCTAAATTGATATCCAATTATTATGATTGTGATAATCAATATTATTCCTATCAATAATTTCTTCATATTTATAAATTGCATTGTGCATTAAATGTTTTTATTGTTGTCACTCGAAATGAAACTGTTATTAATCTAATTTGGGGCTGTAGTTGTATTTGCATTTGCAATTGGCCAAACACCTGGTGCTGGAAAACTAACTCCTTTATTGTCTCCTCTTTCTGAATCTTGACCAAAGTAGTATAATGGCCATCCCTTGTAAGTTAATTGAGTTCTGCCATAAACATCGATTGTTCCAAAATCATCGTTGTTTAAGATACTTGGTATTTGGTCTAATGTAATTTCAGCAATTGGCCAAACCCCATTATTTGAAAAGTCTGGATTGGTGAAATTATTGGTATTGTTTGTATCATTCATGAAGGTGTATAATGTTCTTCCTTCGATATCAACGATATAGCTAGTTTCTTCATCACCTACGGTGTAATTACTTGTATAGTTATTGCCATCATGACCAACTAATTGTGCTTTAGCATACATAAGTGAGTAGTCTGGCTTAGCTACGTACCAAACATTGTTTACATCTTCTCCATTGGTGTCACCAGCTGCATTATCACTAGAATAGTAATATAATGGCCATCCCTTGTAGGTTGTTTGCAGCTCGCCATCCGTACGTGTAATGGTAGCAAAATCTGCAGCATCTAAACCTGAACCTACTACTAAATCATCTGAGTAAAATATCGGCCAGATATCTGCACACCCACCTAAACAAACAGATGTATCTTTAGTATCTTTAGAAAAGAAGTAAAGGGTATTACCATCTGAATCTGTTAGAATGCTACCTAATTCAGAATCCGTTGACAACTGTACTGTTGGTGGAACAACTGTAGGTGCTGTAGTTGTATTTACATTAGCAATTGGCCAAACACCTGGTGCTGGAAAACTAACCCCTTTATTATCACCACGAACTGCATCTTGACCAAAGTAATATAGTGGCCATCCTTTGTAGGTTAATTGAGTTCTGCCATAAACATCGATTGTTCCAAAGTCACCGTTGTTTAAAATACTTGGTATTTGGTCTAATGTAATTTCAGCAATTGGCCAAACCCCATTATTTGAAAAGTCTGGGTTGGTGAAATTATTGGTATTGTTTGAATCATTCATGAAGGTGTATAATGTTCTTCCATCGATATCAACGATATAACTAGTTTCTTCATCACCTACGGTGTAATTACTTGTATAGTTATTGCCATCGTGACCTACTAATTGCGCTTTAGCATACATAAGTGAGTAGTCTGGCTTAGCTACGTACCAAACATTGTTTACATCCTCTCCGTTGGTGTCACCAGCTACATTATCACTAGAATAGTAATATAATGGCCATCCTTTGTAAGTTGTTTGCAATTCGCCATCCGTACGTGTAATGGTAGCAAAATCTGCAGCATTTAAACCTGAGCCTACCGTTAGGTTGTCAGAATAAAAAATCGGCCAGATATCTGCACACCCACCTAAACAAACAGATATATCTTTAGTATCTTTAGAAAAGAAGTAAAGGGTATTACCATCTGAATCTGTTAGAATGCTACCTAATTGAGCATCCGTTGACAACTGCACTGTTGCTCCACTAGGTTCTGGATCAACATATGTATTGTCATCATCACTACTACATCCTTGTAGTAAAACCATAAATGCCATAAAAAAGAAGGCACTTTTTGTAATTAAATTTTTCATTGTTTTTTAAATGTTAATTGTTTTAAAATTTTCAGCAAATCAAGCAATAACACAGAGTCTCTGCACTATAAATCTTTATAAGGGGGAAAAATAAGGGTGTGAAAAGGAAAAAAAAGAGTTGAAAAATTATTGAAATAATAATTTTTGAGAACATTTAGTTTATTATGAATAGCTAAATTTGTAAGGAAGGAATTATTGCAATTTGATTATCTAAAATGAAAAAAGACAAACTTTACCTATTCACTTTTACCTCTTTACTTTTTATTGTTTACTTAGTTGGTTATTACAGTATGAATTATCTTATAGATGTAAATACTGAGCAACTTTTAGAAATACAAATGGAATCTAGTAAAAGAGAAGCCAAAGAGTTTTCTTATATGATTTCATCTCAATTAAATAATGGTATCCCTGAAAAAGCCGTCATTAATAATATTCAAAAAAGTATAGAAAACACTGATAATGAAACCGGTTTCATTTGTATGTTTGATTGGTCTGGAAAAGAGATTTGCCACCCAAACCTTGAAAGGATAGGAAAATATGCAGCTCCTGAAGAATCTTTTATTTCAACAATTAATGATGACGCTACGTCAAAAGATTTTTATTATTATTTGAAAAACAAAAAAGAAGGTGGGGGAATAAGAACTTTTAATAAAGAAAATAGAGAATCTGAAATTATATATGTATACCCTGTTAAAAATACTGATTGGATTGTAGCTGCTCACGCTAATACCAAAAAAATTAAAGAACAGATTAGTGAGTTAAAAAATAAATTTGTCATAGTGTATGGGATAACTGGAACATTAATTGTCGTTCTTTCATTCTTTACAGTAAGACTAATAGGAAGTAGCTATGAAAATAGATTAGAATTAAAGAATGAAGAACTATCTGATGAAGTATTAAGTCTTTCTAGATTAAATCATGATCTAGTAAACTACAAAACCAAAATTAAATCTGATGAAACTATAAATTCAACTGAAAATGAGAGTTCTGATAAGCATAGAATATTGACCTATTCTAAAAACGAATTATTACCTCTTTTAATTGAACAAATAGCATATGTCTATACAGAAAATACGATTACTTATGTAGTAAGTTTAGATGAAAAAAAATCAACAAGCAATAGTAGTCTTGATGAACTGTATAATAGTTTAAATAAAACGTTATTTTTTAGAGCAAATAGACAATATATTTTATCAATTAATGCTATTGATAAAATTATAAGATATGGAAATAGCCAGTTAAAAATAGACGTTTTACCAAAAACTGATGCTGATATTATTATTAGTAAGAATAAAGCAGCAGAGTTTAAAGCTTGGCTAAACAAATAACTTTTATAGTAACCTAAGAGTTGTTTTTTGAATGTCTATCTTAACGAACTAAAGGCTATACGATTTTTTGTTTTTTATTAATCGTTAATTTCTTTTTTAAAGCTTCCATATCATGACTAACTTTGCGCTCAATTACTCTAGCATAAATTTGAGTTGTAGCAATTTTAGTATGGCCTAATAATTTTGAGACTGTTTCTATTGGAACTCCATTTGAAAGAGTTATCGTGGTTGCAAATGTATGTCTAGCAATATGAAAAGTAAGGTTCTTTTTTATACCACATAAATCTGCGATTTCTTTTAAATATGCGTTAAGCTTTTGGTTTGAAATATTAGGAAATAAGGTTTTTGTT
>Ga0193951_1000807_pt1 | contig 13933 bp, 9 predicted proteins | sample BB_2_MG_FD_140370 | JGI IMG/M metagenome (GOLD analysis project Ga0193951, IMG submission 140370) | Microbial mat bacterial communities from the Broadkill River, Lewes, Delaware, United States - BB_2_MG | ecosystem: Environmental > Aquatic > Freshwater > River > Microbial mats | place: USA... | reverse complement strand
TTTTTGTTCCATTGACCATCATTTCGGTAACTTGTATTTCTTTAGCTCCGGTTGTAGAACCCGTTACTAAGATGGTATCACCCACTGTAATATCAAAGGCTTCAATTTTAAATTCTCCTATTTTAGCTTTAGGGTAAAAATGAGTGCCTTTTCCTAAATACACTTTCTTTTGCACGGCATGAGAACCAGATCCTGTACTCCACTCACCTAATTTTTGACCTAGATAATAACCACTCCAAAATCCTCTATTATAAACTTTTTCTAAATCTTGCATCCAAGCAATGACCTTATCTTTACTATAGGTTTCATTCTTAACGTTATCTATAGCATCACGATAACATTTAATAACTTTAGCGACATATTCTGGTGCTCTTCCTCGTCCTTCAATTTTTAATACTTTGATACCAGCATCAGCAATTTCATTTAAAAAATCTATAGTACACAGATCTTTTGGAGACATTATATACTCGTTATCAAGCTCCATTTCAAAACCAGAATCCTGATCAATTACGGTATATTTTTTTCTGCAATTTTGTTTACATGCTCCTCTATTTGCAGAAGAATTATGAGCATGCAGACTTAAATAACATTTACCAGAAACAGCCATACAAAGCGCACCGTGTCCAAATATTTCGATTTCTACTAATCGACCAGAAGGTCCTTTTATTTGCTCTTTTTCTATTTGCTCAGTGATATGTTTCACTTGACGCAAACTCAATTCTCTACTTAAGACCATGGTATCTGCAAACAAGGCATAAAACTTTACAGTTTCTATATTGGTGATATTAATTTGAGTTGAGATGTGCACTTCCATGCTGTGCTCTCTAGCCACGTTAATTACCGCCTGATCCATTGCAATTACTGCTGTAACACCAACTTCTTTTGCTTTTTTGATTAAGGTTTTTACAATAGATAAGTCGTGATCGTAAATTATGGTATTTAAGGTAAGATAACTTCTAACATTTTTGGCTTTACAACGCGTTACAATATCTTTTAAATCGTTTAGAGTAAAATTAATGGAAGCTCTCGCTCTCATATTGAGCTGTTCCACACCAAAATAAACAGAATCTGCACCATTATCTAAAGCAGCCTGCAAGGATTCAAAATTTCCTGCAGGTGCCATTAATTCAATATTTTCCATCGAAATTTAGATTTTATCCGTTTTTAAAGTCTCAAAGATGTTTCTTAAGTCTTTTTTATAGGGTAAGTGATCTGCACGTCCTTTTTTGAAAATATCATTACTATTGCCTTGTCCTTTTCTCAAGGCTTTTTGCTCTTCGTATGGTAATCTATTTATTTCCATACAATTTGTAGAACAACAGTTCTCCATCGTTTCTTTACAAGAATCACATTGAATAAATAATAAATGACAGGCTTCATTTGCACAGTTAGTATGTAAATCTGCTGGTTCTCCACATTGGTGACAATTGGCTATAACATCATCTGAAATACGCTCTGATCGACGCTCATCGAAAACAAAGTTTTTGCCTAAAAATTTATTTTCTAAACCTTCTGCTTCAATTTGTCTTACGTAATTAATGATACCTCCTTCGAGCTGAAATACATTTTTAAAACCTTTGTGTTTATAGTAAGCACTGGCTTTTTCACATCGAATACCACCTGTACAATACATTACAAGCTTCTTATCTTCTTTATGTTCTCTTAAATCTTCTTCAATTAAATCTAAAGATTCACGAAAGGTATCAACATCTGGTGTTACTGCATTTTTAAAATGTCCGATCTCACTTTCGTAATGATTTCTCATATCTACCAAAACGGTTTTTGGATCTTCGATTAGCTCATTAAATTTTTTAGCATTGACATGGACACCTTTATTAGTCACATCAAATGTCTCATCATTTAATCCATCTGCTACAATTTTTTTACGGACTTTAACCTTTAATTTTAAAAAGGCAAAATTATTGTGTTCAATAGCAATATTTAATCGCACGTTTTCTAAGAACGAAATGGTATCGAGATGATTTTTAAAAGCTTCAAAATTTTCTGCAGGCACAGAAAGTTGGGCATTAATCCCTTCGGTTGCCACATAAATTCTTCCTAAGACCTCTAATTGATCCCAAGCCAGAAATAAGTGATTTCTAAAAATTTCGGTATTGTTAATTTTGGCGTACTTGTAGAAAGAGATGGTTAAGCGTTCTTTTCCCGCTTGCTCAATAAGTTCTGCTCTTTCTTTAGCACTTAAGTTATTGTACAGTTGCATGCTATACTAATTTTTAAGGTTAAAGAATTAAATAAATAATAAGTTGCAAAGGTATTGTTTTTACTGAAACCGCTTCAAAATAAGCATAAAAAAAGCACCTTGATCAATCAAAGTGCTTTTAGATTAACTTACTAACTTAAAACTTAACTTAAAAAGTTAATCTGCATCGGCTTTACAATTACTGAGGTAAAACAAACGGTAACTGAAACACCTAATATTTTAATTACTTCTTAAAATCAAAACATTTAGAAAAAATTCGCTACTCAACTCTAAAGCTAACTTCAGAGTTGATAGTAGCGTTTTTCATAGCAATTTTTTCCTTTTTCATTAAGTAGATGTAGAAAGTGTGAAATGGTTGCGTCATAAAATTAAAAAATATTTTTAGGCTTTAATTCGACGGCAACTTAACACCAATAACAAATTCATTATAAATGAAATACATAATGAAAACCTTATTCTATTTTTCTAATAACAATTAAGACCATATATAAGGTTTTGCAACCGTATTCGAAGTGGTTTTAAGACTTAAAAAAATAATGTACTAAAAAACATTATTTTTATTTGGAATGAATTAAAATAGAGATATTTTTGTCAAAAATTTACACGTGTTTCAAATCAAAGTATTTTTTGTTTTTTTATTAGTCTTCTGTAGTTTTTCAGCTTTTAGTCAGAATGGAAATTTTTACGGAAAGGTAAAATACAATTCAAATGAGCCTGCAGTATCAACCTTTATTGCTTTAAAAGGAAAAACACTCATTAAAGAAACTAATAGCAATATAAATGGAGCGTTTAGTTTTAAAGATATTCCATATGGAACGTATACGATCGCTTTTTATGCCTTAAATGATACTCCTAAAACGGTCACCGTTATATTGAATGAAAAAAATAAAGAAGTTAATGTTACTCTAGAAGTCGCAGCATTAGACGAAGTATTTGTAAAGTCTAAAACAGTACAACAAAAAATAGAAGATAAAGGTTTTGCTGTAAATGTTATTGAAACCAAACAAGCTGCTGTTCAATCTATACAAGTAAATGAGTTATTAGATCAGTCTGCAGGTGTTAGAGTCCGACAGTCGGGAGGTCTTGGGTCTCATGCACATTATAACCTTAATGGAATGACCGGAAACTCCGTGAAAATTTTTATAGATGGAGTGCCTATTAGAAATTTTGGACCTTCCTTCTCTTTAAATAGTATTCCTCCTTCACTTATAAAACGTATTGAGGTTTACAAAGGTGTTGTACCACCTCATTTATCTGATGATGCTATGGGTGGAGCCATCAACATTGTGCTCAACGGAATTACTAAAAATGAATTGAAAGCGTCTGTTTCTGCAGGATCTTTTGGCACCTATAGAACCGATATTAATGGAGGCTATAGAAACAATAAAAATGGGTTTACAGCACGAGGATCTGCTTTTGTAAACTATGCAGATAACGATTATGAGGTTTGGGGAGACCAAGTAGCGGTAGCTCTCGCTGCTGGCACACCAGATGTTTACATACGCGCTAAACGCTTTCATGATCGCTATAGGTCGCAAGGTGGAAAAGCAGAATTTGGTTATACCAATGTCTCCTGGGCAGATAAATTATTAGCAGGCGTGTTACTCTCTAATATGGATCAACAAATTCAAACTGGCGCCACAATGGAGATCGTTTATGGTAACCGATTTACCGAGCAGAATACCAAAATGTATAGCTTAGAGTACGCTAAAAAGGAAGTGCTGAAGCATTTAGATGTAAGCGCTTTTGCTTCCTACTCTCGTCTCAACAGAAAAACGATAGATACAATTGCTACACAATATAGTTGGCTAGGTCATCCTACGAGTTACTATAATGATCCGGATGTTTGGGCAACTGGTGCTGAGGCTGGTGATCCTACACTTCAAAAAGATATAGATGAAACGATAAATGTAAGAACTAATGTTGCGTATCATATTAATGATCATAACACCATTCAAATTAATCATCTACTCAATACGTTTACAAGAGATTCTGATGATCCTATGCTTCCAGCTGCAGAAAATGCCTTAAGAGAAGAGCGTGAATATTTAAAATCAATTGTAACGCTATCCTTTGAGAATAAAGCTTTTGACGAGAAATTAAGAACTTCTGTTTTTGGAAAATCGTACTACATGGATAGAACATCTAAGCTACGTACCCGAAGTTCTAACACTTCAACATCTACCATATTTATTGAAGAAAATAACATTAACTCTAATAACTTTGGTTTTGGTGGTTCTATTTCGTATTCCTTTTCACCTAAGCTCACTGTTTTTGGTTCCGCAGAAAAAGCCATTCGACTACCAGAGGCTAATGAAGTTTTTGGTAATGTAGCAGCGAATTTAAATGCCTCTATTAACCTAAAACCAGAACACAGTAATAATTATAACTTAGGGTTTACTTACGATAATATTCAATTTAAACAACATAACTTTGGTATCACTGCGAATGTATTTATAAGAGATACTGAAGATTTAATTATGCAGTTTCCGACAGGTAGTACCGAAGAATTTTTTGAAAACTCTAACGTTGGAAAAATTTATACCGAAGGTGTCGATTTCACCCTGAATTATAACTTTAAAGAACGTTTATTCTTTAGCGCGAATACCTCATTTTTTAATGCGAGAGACTATAATGTAACATATGATGTGAATGGCAATCCAATAACACCAACTTACGAAAGGTTAGCCAATACTCCATATTTTACAATGAATTATAATCTAAAATATAATACGCAAAATTTTATTCAAAAAGGATCGCGTTTATCTACTTATACTAACTTATTGTATGTACACGAGTTTTTTAGACATAGTAGTGTGCTGGGTGGTTCTGGTAAAATAGTAATTCCGTCTCAAGTTTCATTTGATGCTGGTTTTGCTTACACTTTTCCTAAAGACAAAATTTCTTTAAGTTTTGATGTTAAAAACATTTTTAACAATCAATTATTCGACAACTATGCCCTTCAAAAACCTGGAAGAGGATTTTATGGCAAACTAACTTATTCAATTTTATAAATCAATTAATTTAATATTATGAATTTTAAATATTTATCTCGATTCGCTTGTTTATCAGCTCTATCATTAATGACATTTTCTTGTAGTGAGGATGATTCTCCGTCTTCGGAACCATCAAATTCTTCGGATTACAGACCTTATCATTTAGTAATTGGCTCTAGTCCAACAGGGGAATCTGAAACCTACATACAAGGAACAACGGTAGAAGAACTTAATGACCCTAATAAAACGTATACCTTTAATGGTTACGGCAGAGAAGTTCCGTCTACGCGTACGGCACGTTTATACACATCTAATGATGGAGAAACGGTTTACAATTTAAATTATGGTGGTGGTGATATTGCCAAATATGATTATATCAGCGGACAAAACTACGACTTACTTTTAACAACCGACATCCAGGCTGTTATGGGAACGTTATATCCTCGTTGGACAAAAATAGATGATAACTATGCTATGTTGCACAACGTAACTACAGAGCATATTTATGAAGATCCAGAAGATGAAAACTCTCCATACTTAAGAACGGACGCTACAGTAACATTGGCACGTGTAGACTTAAATACAATGACGGTTTTAGAAAACAGATCTTTTCAATTTCCTTATAACCAAGACAATTCTGAAGAAGGTATTTATACCTTTCGCATAGATGCGCCTGTTGTTGCGAACGGCAAACTTTATTATGGTGCAGCGAAGAGATTCTATGATGCTTTAACAGGTGAAAATGGTACAATGGTATACGATAACATTGAAACTCTTGTTGTAGATTACCCTTCTTTAGAAAATGAAACAACAATTGTATCTACAGTAGCACAAGGTTCAACAAATGGTTATAGAACACCAGTAGCTCATATAGATGAAAACGGAGACACCTACCAAATGGTCACTAATGGATCTGCAACCCTTATGAAAATTAGCAACGGTGTTTACGATACAAGTTATAATAAATTCGATATTGGGTCACTTTTAGGTTATAATGCAGAAGCTAACACAGGATGGTTTTACGTAGGAAATGGTATTGGATATGTCCCTGTTTTAAATACAGATTTAGGTGATAATTCTAGTTCTAACTGGAAAGTTATACGTGTAGACGTATATAACAAAACAGCAGTAGAGATGAATATTCCAATCGATCTATGGTTACGTCAGTACCAATGGGCTAGCGTTATTGATGGCAAATTATATATGGCGTTAGCGTCTTTAGGTGGTGTTGGCAATGTATACATTTTTGATCCTAGTTCTACAAGTGCAGATGGTTTTACTACAGGAGCGGTATTACAAACAGGTACTACTGATGCATCATACATTGGTTTGTTTTAAAACCACTTAACCATATTATAATTAAAACAACAATTTGTTCTGGTTTTTTATACCTTATATGCATAAACAAAAATAAATCGATAGATATAACTTATAAAAACATTACTTGCGTTTGTAGTAATTTGAAACTAGAAATGTTATTAATTAAAATAAGTGGTATTTTTGAATAATATTTTTAAAAATTCTTAGAAAACAGAACATATGAGTAATGAAAAAGATGCAAAGTTAAAAGCGTTAAAATTAACTTTAGACAAGTTAGATAAAGCTTACGGAAAAGGAACAGTAATGAAAATGAGCGACCAAGCTGTTGTAGATGTAGATGCTATTTCTTCTGGCTCATTAGGATTAGATATTGCTTTAGGTGTTGGTGGCTATCCAAGAGGACGTGTTATAGAAATATACGGACCAGAATCTTCGGGTAAAACAACGCTAACACTTCATGCTATTGCTGAAGCTCAAAAAGCAGGAGGTATTGCCGCATTTATTGATGCTGAGCATGCCTTTGATCGTTTCTATGCGGAAAAATTAAATGTAGATATCGATAATTTAATTATATCTCAACCAGATAATGGAGAACAAGCTTTAGAGATTGCAGATAACTTAATTAGATCGGGAGCTATCGATATTGTAGTTGTCGATTCTGTTGCTGCCTTAACCCCTAAAAGTGAAATTGAAGGAGAAATGGGCGACTCTAAAATGGGCTTACATGCACGTTTAATGTCTCAGGCGCTTAGAAAATTAACAGCCTCTATCAGCAAAACAAATTGTACGGTAATCTTCATTAACCAATTACGTGAAAAAATTGGAGTTATGTTTGGTAACCCAGAAACAACAACTGGTGGTAATGCCTTAAAATTTTACGCTTCTGTACGTTTAGACATAAGACGTTCTACACAAATAAAAGATAGCGATAGCAACGTTATGGGTAATAAAACCAGAGTTAAAGTGGTAAAAAATAAAGTTGCACCTCCATTTAGATTGGCTGAATTTGATATTATGTATGGAGCCGGTATATCTAAAGTCGGAGAGGTTTTAGACCTAGCCGTAGAACACGATATCGTTAAAAAAGCCGGATCGTGGTTTAGCTATGGAGACACTAAACTTGGTCAAGGTAGAGATGCTGTAAAGATGATTATTAAAGATAATCCTGATCTTATGGACGAACTAGAAGAGAAAGTAAGAACACTCATTAAAGAGTCCTAATCTTTATTCTTAAAAAAAATCCTGAATCAAAATCAGGATTTTTTTGCTTTTAGACGCAACCCTTTTACGTTTTCTTCATCTACAACGTGAAATTGATTATTTTAATTATGAAAAAATATGCCCTTTTAGTCTTTGCTTTTATCACAGTGCTTACATCTTGTAGCCTTGATGATGAGACTGATAATAATTATTTAGGAACAATAACTTTGCCTATAGAAAGTGTTGAAATGCCAGAATCTTTTGTTAATGGAGAAACGTATGAAATTTTAATCACTTATAACAGACCTTCTAATTGTTATCAATTCTATAATTTTTTCTACGACATCAATGAGAACGAACGTACTGTTGCTGTAATTAACACCTTATATTCAGGTACAGACTGTATTGAAGAACCTGAATCTGTAACTGTGAGTTTAAATTTTATGGTAACTAGTACAGAAACTTATTTGTTTAAATTTTTTCAAGGACATGATGAAAACGGGGAAGAGCAATATTATTTAGTTGAAGTTCCTGTGCTTAATGAACGTCCGGTTTCTGAATATACAATAAACGACTAATTATTAATTAATCCCATTACTAATGTGAGTTTAAACAAGCTCATAAAAAAATGTATTAAACAAGATGCTCAAGCCCAAGGCCAATTATACAAGCAATTTGCAAGTAAATTATTTTCGCTTTGTCTTAAGTACTCTAAAAATTATGCAGAAGCAGAGGATAATCTGCATGATTCGTTTATAACTATTTTTAGTAAAATTGATCAGTATAATCATAAAGGGTCTTTTGAAGGTTGGTTAAAACGTATTGCAATTAATACCTCATTGCAACGCTATAGAGAAGACGTTGGTGTTTACGATATTATCAATGAAGGTAATATTGAAGATGTTTCTGTGGATATTAGTGAAGAGGATGTTAGTATTGATTTTTTATTAAAGATCATACAAGAATTACCAGATCGCTATAGACTGGTATTTAATTTATACGTTTTAGATGGCTATTCTCATGTTGAAATTAGTGAATTAATTCAAATTTCTACAGGTACCTCAAAATCTAATTTAGCAAGAGCGAGATTGATTTTAAAAGAAAAAATAAAAACCTACAACGCGACCCCAAGTTCGCAGAGTATATAAAATGAAGGATAAAAAAAACATAGACAGGCTTTTTCAAGAAAAGTTTAAAGATTTTGAAGTCGCACCAAATGACGCACTTTGGGATCGTATAAACGAAAGCCTCCCTCATAAAAAGAAAAAGCGTAGAGTAATTGCACTTTGGTGGCAGATTGGTGGTGTAGCAGCAGCCATAGCGCTCTTGCTTACTGTTGGCGTTACGGTATTTAATACTGATGTTAATATTCAAGAATTTCCTATTGCAAATTCAGAAGACAAAGACACTCCGTTAGAAAAAGACTCTACAAATACTGCAACGGATAATAGTCTGCATGAGTTAAATAAGGTTAAAGAAGAATCTACCACTATAGCTAATACTAATTTAAATACTGAACAAAAATCTAAAGTAAACGATTCTGAAGAACAACCTCTGCAAAACACCAAAGCTTCTCATCGATTAACTACACCTAAATATTCGAATACAACATCGAATACAGTCGCTAATAACTCAAATAATAAAGTTAAAAATAAAACTGATAAGCGCGTTAAGAACACCACCGTTTCTAATGAACCTGAAGTTGTAAGAATGGCAAACCAGACAAAAACATCTACTTCGCATGTAAAAGAAGATAACAGCACGCAACTAGCTTCAGAAATCGAAAAACAATCTGTCCTTAACAAAAATCTTAAAGACTCTAAAACAACTGTTGCAGAACGTACTAAGACTACAGCAGCCTCTGAGTACAATGATGAAACTTCAGAAATAAATGATACTAAACTACAGGAATTAATATCAGAACATCTAGAAAAGCAGACTATTGAAGATGCTATTGCAGAAAATAACGAAACTATTAATGAAGAAGAAAAAGAAGATGACAGAAGCAGGTGGAGCATTGCACCAAATGTTGCACCTGTTTATTTTAATGCCTTTGGTGAAGGGTCTTCTCTAGACAAACAATTTAACGAAAACTCTAAAAATTCTGATGTTAGTATGAGTTACGGTATTGCTGGTAGCTATGCAATTTCTAAAAAAATAAAAATTAGAGCCGGTATTAATCGTGTTAATCTCAATCAAACCACTTCAGATGTATTTGCTTTTGTAGGGCCAGAAACAGCGGCTAGAGGTAATGATGCCTCATTTAATAATATTGCATTTAGTACAGGCAATGAAGCGCAACAGGTAGCGCTTATGAGTGCAAATATGATGAATAGATCATCCACACCTGAACTTTTTAATACAAAAATTGCTGGTCAAATAGATCAACGTTTTGGGTTTATAGAAATTCCTTTAGAGATAGAATACCGTTTATTAGATACTAAATTTGGTATTAATATTATTAGTGGATTTAGCACTCTATTTTTAAGTGAAAATAAAATTTACGCGGATGTTAATGGCCGTTCTGAATTTATTGGAGAGGCCAACAATATCAATGATACCAGTTTTAGTGCCAACTTTGGCTTAGGAATGGATTACCGAATTTCTAGACAATGGAATATAAACTTAGAACCAACATTTAAGTATCAAATAAATACTTTTAACAATACCACAGGTGATTTTAAACCTTTCTTTATAGGATTATATACAGGATTAAGCTATAAGTTTTAGGTTAGGTTATTGCAACAGAAATGCTATGAAAATGCAATGATGATAAGAGCTACTCTTGGTTAGGGTAGCTTTTTTTTGTGATTTAATTCGTCGTCAATTCATCCCATATTAACGTTCGTGTTTTAGTATTTAAAACTTTAGTGTCAGTACTAGTTAAACCAATTGTAGATACAAAAGGAAGTATTTTAGCACGCATTCTACCAGGACTACCACTAAAAAAAGTATAAGAAAATCGTTTTTTATTATCGTAAAAAGTAATTGGAACCACTGGTATTTGGTGGTTAATTGCTAAACGAAATGCTCCATCTTTAAATTCATCTAACAAAATATGTTCTTCTGGCACTCCACCTTCAGGAAAAATACAAATACTCACTCCTTGGTTTAAACGTCGCTGTGCTCTTAAAAACACTGCTTGTCTGCTTTTAGGGCTACTTCTATCCACCAAGATACAGGTACGCTTATAAAAGAAGCCAAATAACGGAATTTTTGCCAATTCCTGTTTTCCTACAAATACAAAGGGGTTTTTCACAGCCACTAACATCAACATTATATCAGCCATTGAGGTATGGTTCGCTACAAACATGTAACTTTTATCAGGATTAGGAGTTTCTTCTCTTATAATCCTATATCCAAAACCCATTCCTATTAATATAAACTTAGACCAAATACGAGCGAGCTTAAAGAAATACCGATACCATTCTTCTCTAGAGATAGAAATAATCAAAAGAGGAAATAATATAATTATCGGAATGGCTACCAAGATATAGAACCAAACACGATATAAAAACCAAAATGGATATTTGAAAAATGACATAGTCAAAACTAATTAATTAAATTAAATGACTTCTAATAGTTCTGCTAAAAAATTTACCTTTGTTTAATATTAAAAATTGAAGTTTAATTTAAAAAGATTTCTACTTAATTCAATTACTAAATATAATTTTAAAATTGATTAAGATTACGGAACAATTAAAGAGACACCTGCTTTCGCAGGCATTATTATGGCAAGAATACTAACAGGAGTACAAAGTACAGGAACACCACATTTAGGAAACATTTTAGGTGCAATTTTACCAGCTATAGAAATGGCAAATGATGCTAAAAACGAGTCGTTTTTATTTATTGCAAATTTGCATACACTAACGCAAATTAAGGATGCAGACACACTAAGAAACCATACGTACTCTGTTGCTGCCACGTGGCTTGCTTGTGGATTAGATATTGAAAAAACAGTATTTTACAGACAAAGCGATATACCACAAGTCACGGAATTATCGTGGTATTTAAGTTGTTTCTTCCCGTATCAACGCTTAACGCTGGCTCATGGGTTTAAAGATAAAGCCGATCGCTTAGAAGATGTCAATGCTGGTTTATTTACGTATCCAATGCTTATGGCTGCAGATATTTTGTTGTATGATGCTGAAATTATTCCGGTTGGTAAAGATCAATTACAGCATATTGAGATGACGCGAGATGTAGCATCTCGTTTTCATGCTAAAATGGGAGAGGCTTTTGTATTACCAGAAGGAAAAATTAAAGAAAACGGCATGCTTATTCCTGGTACTGATGGAGAAAAAATGAGTAAGAGTCGTAATAACTTTATCAATATCTTTTTACCTGAAAAGAAATTGCGTAAAAAAATAATGTCTATTGAAACAGACAGCACGCCTCTTGAAGAACCAAAAAATTGGGCAACGTGCAACTGTTTTGCTATCTATAATTTATTGGCAACTGATGTGCAAATAACCGAAATGAAAGCTAATTATGAAGGTGGCAACTATGGTTATGGTCATGCCAAACAAGCTTTGTACGAATTAGTTTTAGAGCGTTTTGCTGAACAAAGAGAACGTTATACTTACTACATGAATAACTTAGATGAAATTGATGCAGCATTAGAGAAAGGTGCAGCTAAAGCAAAAGTAGTTGCAAACGACGTATTAGAACGTGTGAGAAAACAAGTAGGTTACTAATATTTCATTAGTTTTTACAATAAAAAAAGACCTCTATCTTCACAATAGAGGTCTTTTTTTATTGTAAAAACTAAAATGTATTCATCTTAATTTATAAGTTTTTTACTCACTGTAATATTCCCTTCTAACGTAATATTTGCTAAATACACTCCTTTAGAAAACTGAAAACCTTGACTTATAGTGTGAGCTTCACCATTAGATGTATAATGCATCACTTCTCTTCCGTTGATATCAAACACTTTAATATCTCTAATACCAGATTCAGATCTTACATTTAACATATTATCCTTTACATAAGCAAAAGTGTTAGACCTTACATTATCGTCTATTGATAACGTTGTTATATAACGTAAGTTAAATCTATCATTAATTTTTCCTTGTACTCCAGAAAAAGAATAAGGAGATTCTCTTAAGTCATGCTCAATATTTAAAACCGTATCTTCAAGATAAATGCCTACGCTAGTATCCATAAACACACTTCCATCTATATCACCTATTGCAATTTTAAAAATTCCGTTTTCAGGTAATTCAACTCCTAGAGGCACAACATCAGTATCAACAAATGGTAATGGACGTCCCTGAATCACCATTTCCACATTATCAACTAACGAATAAATACGCATGGTATGTTCATCAGAATACGCATCAAAAAGCCTGTCTTTTGCTAAAGTTGCTCCTTCAACATAACCTACTAAAGTACTTGCAGACGTGTTTGTATCGTCAATTAAACTTAACCATAACACATGCTTTTCAATATCTTGAGCATTGTTAACACCTCTATAAAATTCAGTATTATCGTGAGCTACATTTGCATCATTAGAACGCATTGCATTTGTAAAAGTTACCGCTCCTTCAGAAGCACTATCATCTAGTTGAACAAAAAAGCCTTGACCAGAACCGATATAGCCATTGGTACTTGCAGGAGGATTTGCACCTGTAAAATTATAACTTACATATTGCTCACCATAATTATAATTTAAATCTTGGTAAGCTGCACTAGTTAAAGGTGTTGTTGTATTTGGAATAGCTGAATTATGAGCCCATATTTTTATATGCCCTTCTAAAATAGTATTATCTATGAGTAATTGCTCTGCACTGATTGCAGAAGGATATGGATTTCCTATGAGGTTACGATGTCTAGCTTCAAGATTTGGAAGGTTCCCTGTTGATTTATAAACATCTACAGAGATATCACCATTATTAGGTTTTCCAATTAAAGTAGCTGTAAATCCTGTGGTAACTAGATCTGTTGGTACATTAACAGCGTATCCTAAACCTGAATCCATGGTTCCCGTTGTGAGAACCCAATTACCAGATAAACCATCAGTGTTAGCGGTATTTACATTCCAGGTAAAGGCATCAGTAGGAAATGCAGTTGAAATATTTGAAACATCAAAATTAGCTACTGGTGAAGACCATAATACATAATCATTTTCATGCAAATCGGTAACTTCACGTTTCACTTTAATAGAGCCACTATTCTCATTATTCTCAAC
>Ga0193951_1000806_pt1 | contig 13933 bp, 15 predicted proteins | sample BB_2_MG_FD_140370 | JGI IMG/M metagenome (GOLD analysis project Ga0193951, IMG submission 140370) | Microbial mat bacterial communities from the Broadkill River, Lewes, Delaware, United States - BB_2_MG | ecosystem: Environmental > Aquatic > Freshwater > River > Microbial mats | place: USA... | reverse complement strand
ATTAAGGTACATCCTAATGACTCATTTGACGAAGCTTATAGAAAATTCAAAAAGCAAATCGATAGAAACCTAATCGTTACTGAAACTCGTGCTAGAAGATTCTTTGAAACAGGAACTGAAAAGAAGAAGAAACAGAAGATTAGTGCTCGTAAGAAAATGCTTAAGAGACTATATATGCTTAGACGATACGAGTCTAGACTATAATCACGCTATGAGGGGATTAATCTCCTCATACACTTCACAATCACTTTCCAATTAGCTATAATAACAACCGTACTAACTAAAAGGAAAACTCTATGGATAAAAAACTAACTGTTATGGAAATGGCAAAGTACTTAGGTGTTAGCAAAGAAGCTATATATAATCGCCTAAGAAGAGGTAGTTTAGAAAGTATAATGGAAGATGGTAAAAAATATGTTTTACTAACACCAAATGTACAAAGAGAAGGAAAATTACCAAAACGAGCAGCAATAACAAATGAGCTAAATCATGAGTATATTGATCTTTTAAAAGCGCAAGTACAAGAACTAAAAGAAAAAAATGAAAAACTTGAAAATGATAAAGAGAAGCTTCAGTTAGAGAAAGAGCAGATGCTTATAGAGTCTAAAGAAAAAATAGAGCAAATTTATAAAGATAGAGATGAGCAGTTAAAAACAATACTTTCATTGGCAAATGTACCAACTTTACAGCATAAAATGGAAGAAGATACTATTGAAGTTGTTGAAGAAGTTGAAATCGAAGAAGATATAGTAGAAAAAATTTGTGGGACTTATTCAGACTGGATAAGTTTAAAAGAGTATTTAAAAGAAAAAAATTACACTAAAGAGGAAAGAAAAGCAATTAAAAAAAGAATAAAAAAACAAGTTGGTGTGAGTCTACATGTAAAGAGTCTTGACGATGAACTTTTTGTTAAAAAAGATATAAAACTAAAAAATATAATAGGAAAAGTGTAAATGCAAAAGAAGTATATTAGAAAAATTTCAGATTATGTAATAGCTGGTGGCATTGGAGCCTTAGTTATTGCAGGTATGCAAGGGTGTGAAAAAAAAGATAGCGACAATGCAATGACTGAAGCTTCACAAGTAAAAGGTGCTTTTGTTGTTATAGAACAGATGGACAATGGCGGCTATACGATAGTAGAAGAGTATCCAAGTGCAACAACGAGAGTAGTTGTTCGCGAAAAAGATGGTAGTGAGAGAATGTTGTCTAAAGCAGAGATGGATAAACTCATTGCAGATGAAGCAATAAAAATTGACAACGGAACTTCATCTTTGACTAATCCTTCTATGGGGACAGGAGCTCCAGGACTTGGTTCGATTCTTCTTTCAAGTGTTGCAGGGGCAATGCTTGGGAGTTACATAGGAAATAAACTTTTCAATAATCAAAACTATCAAAGCCAAAGAAGAACGAACTACAAAACACCACAAGCATATAGTAGAAGTACAGATAGTTTTAAAAAAGCAAGAAGTGGTGGTCTAAAATCAAGTACTAAAAAAAGTGGAGGTTTTTTTGGAAGTAAAAGCACTACAAAATCAAAATCTTTCTTTGGATTTGGTGGATAAATGGTAGCTTTAGAAAAAGTAAATCCACTAACAAGTGAGTTTTTAGAATCAATCGGTTTTTACTGGCATACGGATGAAGATAAAAGCCCTTATATAGCTAATGAACTCGTAAAAGTTACACAGGTTGAAGCTGATGCATATTATGAAGCGACTAACGAACTATATGATATGTTTGTTGCAGCAGGTGAGCATGTTATAGAAAATGATTTACTTCATGAGATTGGAATTCCTTTTAATTTAGTTGATATGGTTAAGCAGTCTTGGGAAAACGATGTTCATTGGCATCTTTATGGAAGATTTGATTTGGCTGGTGGAATAGATGCAAAGCCAATAAAACTGATAGAGTTTAACGCAGATACACCAACAGCACTTTTTGAAACAGCTATTGTTCAATGGGCACTTTTAAAAGCAAATGGTATGGAAGATAGATTACAGTTTAACAATCTCTATGAAGCGATAAAAGAGAATTTTAAAAGATTGGTGGTTATGAGTGAAGATACGGAGGAATTTTCAAAAAAGTATGCTGGTTGGAAAATTCTGTTTTCTTCAGTAAGAGGAAGTATAGAAGATGAAAACACAACTAAACTACTCCAATCAGCAGCAAATGAAGCTGGATTTGGGACGGATTTTGCATTTGCTGATGAGGTAGAGTTTGATGGAAATGAGGGTGTTTTTAAAGGCGAAGAAAACTTTGAGTACTGGTTTAAGCTTATTCCTTGGGAAAACATCGGCATAGATGAAGGAGATTTGGCCTTGTTATTGCGTGAAATCATGCAAAATCAAAAAGCAATTATCTTAAATCCTGCATATACACTCATGTTTCAAAGTAAAGCATTTATGAAAATTTTATGGGACTTATATCCTAATCATCCACTTCTTTTAGAAACTTCTTATGAACCATTAGAGGGTAAAAAACAAGTAGAAAAAAGAGTATTTGGCAGAGAAGGCGCCAATACTGTTATATTAGATGAAAAAAATCATGTTATGGCACAAGAAAAGGGCGAGTATGAAAACTTTGCTCCAATTTATCAGGAGTATGTAGAGCTTCCTAAAGATGCTGATGGCGAGAGTTATCAAGCAGGAGTATTTTTTGCATATGAGGCTTGTGGGTTAGGATTTCGCAAAGGTGGTTTGATTTTAAATAATTATTCAAAATTTGTTGGGCATGTAATAGATTAATGCAAAAATTTATAGGATTTGCAGTAATAGCACTCGGGATATTTTTAGAAGTTTTGTGGCTTGGAGTCTGCTTTGGTACTGTTATTGTAGGAGTTATCTTGCTGATATTTGCTCCAAGGATTCTTTTCTTTCCTTTTAATTTCTTTTTAGTTATAGGTTTAGCGATGATAACTGGAGGATCTTTTAAAAACGGAACAAACTTTAGGTATCAAAGTAACTTTGGAGGACACCAAGCTCCACCAAATTTTGCACAGCCGCAAAGTAGCCTTGGCAAGTACTATGAAGTTTTAGAGTCAAAGCCAACTGATAGTATGGATGAGATAAAGAAAAACTATAGAAGGCTTATAAGAGAGTACCATTATGATTCGATAGCAAGTAAAGACTTACCAGAAGACATGTTGAAATTTGCAGAACAAAAAACTAAAATTCTCAATGAAGCATATAGCGCTATAAAAGAGGCTAGAGCGTAGAAATTATTTAAGAGTTTCAAGAGCGTATGTTTGTTTACACTCTTGAGTCGTTTTAAAAAGTTAAATTGTTAAATTCACTGTTTAGTAAGTTTGCTGCAACCATTGGTGGTTTTGCAATAGTGATACCATCTAGTAAGACTGACGCGTCTTTACCTGCATTAGGTAAATAAAGTGGACAAACTTGAACGCTTGCTCCAGCTTTTATCAAACCTTGTAGAGCCATCTTTGGTGTTGGAGACTTTCCATCAGGTCTTTTTACAGGAGTACTTTTCATACCCTTAACAGCTAAATCACCTGCCGCACCACATAAAGTGATGTTTACGATTTTTTTATGTTTTTTAACTGCCATAGTTGAAAGAACCATTGCCATCATTTGAGTTTGTGGTTCACCAGAATTAATAATGACATTTAAACCTTTAAGCTGACCTGCACTTAGTATAGTTGGTATTGCAAAAGCAACAACTAAGAGACTTTTTGTAAATAAATTTTTCATGTACACACTCCTTGATGAATTATAGCTAAAATTATAAGTTTTTTCTTTAAAACACGACAATTAATATTAAAGTTCTTTTTGTGAAGATGGTTTAGCAAAATAGTAGCCTTGATAATATTGACAACCTAAGGCCAATAGTTTTTCATATATTTCTTTTGTCTCAACACCTTCTGCAATAACTTCAAAATCAAATTTTTTACCAAGTGAAAGTATAACTAACACAATAGCCTCATCATTTTGATCGGTTAGAAGTTCATCGATAAATGATTTGTCAATTTTAAGTTCATCTATTGGAAGTTTCTTTAAATAAGACAATGATGAATACCCTGTACCAAAGTCATCTATAGAAAGGGTTAAGCCTAAACTTTTTAGATAATGTATTTTTTCTAAGGCTATATCTGTGTTTTTAAATAATAAGCTTTCTGTTAATTCTAGGCGTAATTTATTAGGTGTTATGTTGTATTTTTTAATATTATCTTCAATACTTTTAACAAAATTATCTTTTTCAAATTGTTTGATACTAATGTTTACAGATATTCTCCACTCTTTTTTTATTTTATCTTTTTCCCAATGACTTAGGAGTTTTATTGATTCTTCCATAACATAGTTGCCTAGCTGCAAAATAAGATCACTTTTTTCAGCAATTGCTATGAATTCTACAGGACTAATATATCCAAATGTCTCATCTGTCCATCTTAAAAGTGCCTCAACACCAATCACTTTTTTATTTTGATTAAACTGTTTTTGATAATGCACTTTGATTTTATGATCTTTTATAGCTTTATGTAATTTTTCTGTAATAGATAATTTTCTTTCAATTGTTTTTTGTAGATTAGGATCAAAAAAACTAAAATTATTTTTTCCTTTATCTTTTGAGTGGTACATAGCACTATCTGCTTGTTTCATTAACTCATCAATAGTAATATTATGATTAAATATTGCGATACCAATACTTGCAGTTAGTTGATATTCTGTTGTGTCTAAGGTTATTGGTTGTGATATATGTTTTAAGATATTATTGGCAACCGTTTTTATACTTTGTAAAGCTAAATTATTTTCAATATGTTGTGTGTCAATAAGGACAATAAACTCATCTCCACCAAATCTTGCTAAAGTATCATATTTTCTCATTGTTTTAGATAGTTTTTTTGCATATTCTATTAAAATCAAATCTCCTACTATATGACCTTTCATGTCATTGATATTTTTAAAGTTGTCTAAATCTATAAACATCAATGCAGCATAATTTTTATTTCTGCTAACTTTATTTATGAGTTGATCTGCTCTGTTTTGAAAGAGGGTTCTATTTGGAAGTGATGTTAAAGAGTCGTAATATGCAAGTTTTAATATCTCTTTTTCTTTTTCTTTTATATCTGTTATATCCATAATAGCAGAAACTCTTATCTGCTTATCTTCTAGTTGAATATCTCGACCTCTTACAATTGCAGGAAATTTTGACTTATCTTTTCTTAATATGGTTGCTTCATAAGGAGCTTGATTTTCATTTTTTATAACTTTTTTAACATAATCTATTGATTCAGGAGCGATGAAATCAAAGATATGTTTATTAATTATCTCTTTTTCTGTATAACCTAATAACTCAAGAGCAACAATATTTGTACTAATACATTTTTTATCTTCATTAAGTATTACAAGCCCTTCTATTGTAGAGTTGGATAAAGCTTCAAATGTTTTTATGTTTTTAGTATGTTGCTCTACGATTTTTTCTTCTAATCTTTTTTGTTTTGTGATATTGATTCCAATTTGAATTTTAACTTTTCTGTTTTTTATATTTACAATTTTAGTGCTAAAAATATAATATTTGTTCTTTAAACTATTGTAATGTTCCCATTTATAGGTAGAATTTAACTCTTTAGAAAAATCGCTATTTAAGAGATCACAATTTGTACATTGTGAACTTAGATTTTTTTCTAAAGAAGAGTAACAAGTTTTGCCAATTATATTGCCAAACTCTTTTAGGCAGTGTTCGTTTGCATAAAGTATATTAAGTGTTTGCACATCAATTATGTAAATGATAGCGTCTATCTCTTCTATTATAAAATTTAATGCTTCGTTAGTTTGTAGTTTTATTTGATCCATAGAATTAAGACCTCACATTTAAAAATATAAAGTTATTATATGGTAATTAAGTTTTTATTTGTCTTATCTAGGATAATCAGTGTCATATGTTGATTTTATAACTTAAATTTCTTTACATGTAAAGAAAAGAGTAGAGTGGGAATCATCTTTTTGTTAGTAATTTGGGTTATAATAATGAAGTTTATTACAAAGGCGTAAAATGAAAATAGTATTTTTAGATGCAAAAACGATGGGGAATGATGTTAGTTTAGAATCTTTTAGTGAGTTTGGAGAGTTTATAACATATCCAACTACTTCAAAAGAACAAACTGTGAAGCATATAGGAAATGCACAAGTTGTTTTGACTAACAAAGTTGTTATTGATAGTGATGTTATGGACAAATGCCCTCAGCTTAGACTTATATGTATTACAGCAACTGGTATGAATAATGTTGATTTGGGTTATGCTGCTAAAAAAGGGATAGAGGTTAAAAATGCAGCTGGGTATTCTACGGAGTCTGTAACTCAAATGACTTTCACTTTGGCTTTATATCTCATAGGGCAGAGTCGTTTTTATGATGATTTTGTGAAGTCTGGAGATTGGGCAAAGAGTGGGCTTTTTACAAATGTAGAGCGACCATTTTTTGAGCTCAAAGATAAAAAATGGGGTATTATAGGTTTTGGTACTATTGGTAAAAATGTTGCAAAAGTAGCAGATGCTTTTGGAGCTCATGTTAGCTATTACTCTACAAGTGGAGCAAATAATGATAGCTCATATACTCGCATGGAACTAGATGAGATGCTTAAAGCTTGTGATATTATATCTATCCACGCCCCACTCAATGAAAAAACAAATGGACTCATAAAAAAACCACAATTAGAGCTTATGAAAAAAGGTGCAGTTTTACTAAACCTCGGGCGAGGCGGTATCGTAGATGAGGAGGATTTGGCTTATGCTATTGATAACAACGGTATACTTGCAGGCATAGATGTAGTCGCAACTGAACCAATAGAAGCTGACAATAAACTTTTACATGTAAAGAAAAAAGACAACTTAGTGATGAGCCCGCACATAGCTTGGGCAAGCAAAGAAGCTAGAGTAGAACTCATGAAAATAGTAGCACAAAATATAAGAGACTTTATAAAATAGCAAATAAAATTTAAGGAACATTTTGTTCTTTTAACACGATTTTTGACAAATCATGATACAAAGTGTTCTATTATTTGCTATTTTCTACTTAAAAAGATATTTTTTATGCGAATTAATTGTTAAATTTAGAGCTGTTTGTGTTATACTGTTCGTTAAATAAATAGTTGTTCGAACGCTTCGCATTCGAACAACGGGCGCGCGGGCTGAACACCCACTTATTGCCCGATGCCACAGCATCGAACAACAAGCGGGAGGAGCAAACATCCATTGGCAAACCTTTAGGTTCCCCAACGGCTGTTGCTCACCCGCGCGCCCGTTATGAGACGAGGTGAAAATGAAAATATCATACGAATATTTGGCACAAATTTTATCTAAATTCTTGGACTCTACAGAGCCTCATTTAAGTTGGAAAAACTTTAATGATGAGCTTCGTGAAAATGAGAGTCTTTTCTTCTTCCATATTTTTATATTATTGGATAAAGGGCTCTTAATTGGTACCACTAGTGATCCAACGAATATTGGTGTTAAGTTCAATGCTAATGCGAACGTCTACGTACAATGGGATACACCAGTTAGACTTACGGCTCAAGGACATGATTTTGCTGAAGCTTTATCTAAACCATCAATCAAAGAAGTGATTGTTAACAAATTTAAAGATGAGGGACTATCAGCTGTAATTGGAATAAGTAAATCTCTGGCAGAAAAACATGCAGAAAAGTTACTCGGAGAGCTTATCTCATAACAAATCAGAGGAGCCAATAAATTACCTTGCGGGCAATTCATCGGCTCATTTTAAACGTTAGCCGTTATGGAGTTTTATTTGAATAATCGAGTTGTTTTTACAGGTGGCCCAGGTGCAGGGAAGACTTCCGTTCTCGTATTTCTGCGTCAGATGGGTTACCCAAGTGCCCCTGAAGTTGGGCGAAAAGTTATCCAAAGTCAAGTAGAATTGCAAGGTACAGCATTACCTTGGTTGGACAAGACTGCATTTCGCGATGAAATGGTTCTTGAAGAAATCAATAATTATGAAAACTTTGGTGGTACTGAAATTACATTCTACGACCGAAGTATTATCGACTCGTATGGGTACAGTAAGCTTGAGCGTCTACCTATGTCAGCTCTTTTGTTAGCTAAATGTGGTGAATTAGACTATTGCCGTAAAGTTTTCATTTTTCCGCCTTGGGAAGAAATTTATGAAAATGACGCAGAACGAAAGCAGGACTTCACTGAAGCAGTTGCGACATATCATGAAATGGTAAGTGCATATACTAAATTTGGCTATGACTTAATTGAAGTACCGAAGGTGTCAGTTGAAGAAAGAGCACAGTTCATTGTTAGCAAAATGAGCGACGGCTAACGGCAGTGCTGAGCGAGTTCTTGTTATCCTCCGCCTTCGGCGTTCAGATAACAAGTCGTAGGAGTGAACACTTCGTTTTCAATCCTTCTTTCTGAGTGTCGCTCAGCACTGCCATTATACCTATAAAGGAGCACGATGAGTTTTATAGCGACCATTACAATTTTAGCGTTAATAATTATGGGATGGTTTCATTTTTACTGGGCATTTGGTGGTAAAGTTGGTTTGGATAAAGCTTTACCAACTAAAGATGGAATAAAACTATTAAATCCAAGTAAAGCTTTAACCTTTTTTGTTGGTATTGTTTTAATTGTTTTTGCATATATTGCTTATGGTTTGCAATTTTATGATTTTACAGTCAATACAAACAAAAGTTTTTATTTGTATTCTGGAATATTTTTATCAATCACTTTTACAATCAGAGCAATAGGTGAGTTTAATGCTGTTGGTTTTTTTAAAAAAATAAAAGGTACAGAATTTGCCATTTATGATACAAAATATTTTTCACCATTATGTATCATATTAGGTATTGTATTTGCTATGTTAGCATACAAAGTATAACAAAACACTGGAGAAAAATAATAATTTAATCTTCTTGAGAAGTAAAGTATATTGCTGGTGTTGCTTCATTAGAATACGCAATTGTTGCCAGATGAAGATTTCAATATATTAAATAATAAAATCTAAATTTAATGAGAGTCTTAATATACCAATAGCTTTAAAGCTATTGGTATAAATTTTCTAATCTATAGGTATAACAGGATTTAGTCCAGCGGTAATATGTAAAAAGTGTCTGTGTTTTTCAAATTGATCAATAATATCATTTGCAACTACATCTACTTCATAGCCGTAAATATCATAGGCTTTATTACCATCTTGTAAGTAGACTTCCGCTCTAGCATATTTCTTTTGTTCATGCGTAGGGTTAACTATCTCAGGAAATGCATATGTTGGTGTATCATATCTACTGAATCTTACTTCATATGTAAAGTCTAGATCACCATTGTGTTCTACTGTTAAAATAGAAACACTTTTTTCTTTATTATTAAAAATTTCTACATTCCAACCATGTCTTTCAAGTTCTTCTTCAACATTTTTCATGGCATCAATTACATCTTCATTGATGTATCTTCGCGTTTCATCTGGCGTTGGAAATTCAATGAGTCTTGAAAGTCTATTTTTCCAAGTTCCAGATACTTCTCCATGTCTTCCTGCATTCATGTGATGTTGAAGAGATTCATATCGAATAGATTCTAAGTGTAGGGCTTTATAAAGTCCCCAACATGCAATAAGCATAATAATAGCAAAAGGTAAAGCGATAACAATAGAAGCTGCTTGTAAGGCTCCTAATCCACCTGCTATTAATAGTGCTGCTGCCACAACACCTTCAAGTACTGCCCAAAATATTCTTTGCCACACAGGATTATTTTCTCTTCCTCCACTTGAAATAGTATCAACTACCAATGAACCTGAATCTGAAGAAGTTACAAAGAAAGTAATAACTAAGATAATAGCAAGAATTGAAGTAACACTAGAAAAAGGGAAGTGCTCTAAAAATTTAAATAAGGCAGTTGCAACATCTGCTGATACAGCTGAACTTAGATTAGTAAATCCCTCTTTCATAATTGCATGTAGGGCACTGTTTCCAAAAATTGTCATCCATACTAAAGTAAATCCAACAGGAACAAATAACACACCAAGAACAAACTCCCTTATAGTTCTACCTCTTGAAACTCGTGCAATAAACATCCCAACAAAAGGTGCCCATGCAATCCACCAAGCCCAATAGAAAAATGTCCACCAACCCATCCATTTTGTATCTAAATAAATGTATTGGTTGAAAGTCATTTGTACAATATGAGATAAATAATTTCCTATATTTTGAACTAGTGCTCCAAGTAAGAAGAAAGTTGGACCTGCTAAAAATACAAATAAAACAAGTGCTAGTGCAAGATAAAGATTTAGTTCAGATAAACGTTTAATTCCTCCATCAAGTCCTAAAACAACTGAAACTGTTGCCATAGTTGTAATAATAGCAATCAAAAGAATTTGTGTGGTAAGCCCCACAGGAATATCAAAGATATAATTAAGTCCTGCATTTACTTGTAAAACTCCCAAACCAAGTGATGTTGCAACCCCAAAAATAGTTCCAAGTATTGCAATCGTATCAACGGTATGTCCTATTTTCCCATAAATCTTATCCCCAATCAGAGGATAGAGAGCTGATCTAATAGAGAGGGGCAATCCATGTCTAAAAGAAAAATATGCTAAGACTAAACCAACAACAGCATATATTGCCCAAGCGTGTAACCCCCAGTGAAAAAAAGTAATCCTCATAGCTTGTTTAGCCGCTTCTATAGTCTCTTTGTCACTAACAGGAGGTGCACCATAGTGCATAACAGGTTCTGCTACACCCCAAAACATTAGCCCAATTCCCATACCTGCACTAAAAAGCATAGCAAACCATGAGATATGACTATATGCTGGTTTTGATTGGTCAGGACCAAGTTTAAATCGTCCAAAGGGAGAAACCGCTAATGATATTACAAATATAGTAAAAATTCCAACGCTAAGCATATAAAACCAACCAAATTTATCTGCTATAAATTGTTTAATACCATTAAAGGTTTCACCTGCTATTTGGGGCATTGTTATTGCAAATATTACAAGTATTGCAATAATTGCAACAGATGGATAAAAAACAGGTTTTAAAACAGTTGAATGTTTTTTCTTATTTTCCATAAATCTCCTTTCCTTAAAATATATTATATCAAGATGTTTCAAAAAACAGCCTTATTGATAATAGCTTAAAATTTAATAAAAAGTAAAATAGAAAAGGGGTCAGGGCTAAACTCTAAACTTTTTCATTATATTTTTTTACATGTAAAGATAAAATTATTTCGTCAAGTTGCTTTTACACTATAAAGTGCTTAACGATAAGTTAACATTGTTTTTTATATACTTTTGGTATGTCAAAAATACTATTATTAGAAGACGATGATGTGTTGTCTGAAACACTGGTTGAACTGCTGGAGAGTGAGAATTTTGAAGTCTTACATGTAAACGATGGAGAGATGGCTCTTGATGCTACATTTGTTAGTAGTTTTGATCTTATGTTGTTAGACGTGAATGTCCCTTTTTTAAATGGGTTTGAGCTTTTAAAAAGTTTGAGAGAGAGTGGGGATATGACTCCTGCTATATTTATTACGGCTCTTACAGATGTTGCTTCACTTTCTAAAGGTTTCGAGGTAGGAGTAGATGACTATATAAAAAAACCATTTGATTTTGATGAGCTTTTAATCCGCATAAAAGCGCTTTTAAAAAAGCAGTATCATACATATGCAAATGAAGTAAAAGTAGATAATTTTCGTTTTGTTATTGAAAAAGATGAGCTTTATTTAAATGCTGATTTTATTGCATTGCCTCCATATGAACTTCATATTACTAGACTTTTTTTTCAAAATTTAAACAAGACTCTATCTAAAGAGTTATTGTTAAATACTCTTAGTGAAGGAAATGAGATGAGCGAAGGAGCTTTAAGGGTGCATATTAATAAGCTTAGAAACATAGGTTTACCAATTAATACAGTTAAAGGTATAGGATACCGTCTTGCTTCATTATGAAAAAAAGGCCTTTTTAAAGTTTTTTTTAATCTATTTTTTAAGTGTAGCTAGTTTAATAATAGCCGCTGGATTTTTGCATTTTATGCATGTAGATGATGAGTATTTAAAAGCAGAAGAATTTTCTATGATAGACTATCGTAGACAGATAAATATGAGAAAAAATTTGGATAAATTTTCTGCTTCATATAGATATGAGTATTTAACCAAAGTCGATAAAACTATAGGTATGAATAACTTTAAAATTGTAAATAACGAATTTGTAAAGTATATGCCACCAAATAGAAGAGGACAATCTCTTGTATTATTTAAATCTGCAAAAGTATATAAACAAAAGATACTAGAACTCAAGATAAATATTGCCATAACTCAAATTATATTGTTGCTTTTATTTGGATATATTAGTTATCATTTAGCAAAAAATGCTTTAAAACCACTAGAAACTAGCATCAATACTCTTGATAAATTTACTAAAGATTTGATTCACGATTTAAATACTCCTGTGACTTCAATAAAATTAAATATGAGAATACTGAATAAAGATAAAAATTTTGCAGAAAATAAAGCACTGCAACGAGTTAATAAAAGTGTATATACTATTTCGGAATTGCATGAAAATTTAACTACGCTTTTAGAGGAAAAGACTTTTCAAATGCAAGAAACGAATATATATGGTATTGTGCAAGAGGTAGTCCAGATTCAAGAACAAATATATCCAAAATTAAGTTTTCAGGTTTCTCATTCAACGCTAAAAGTAAAAATAAACCCAAATGCAATGAAACAAATTTTGCAAAATATTATTTCTAATGCCTGTAAATACAACTCAAAAGACGGCTATATCAAAATTTATACAAAAAATAACAGTCTCTATATTGATGATAGTGGAAGTGGTATAAAAGATCCAAATAAAATTTTTGAGCGATCATATAGTACTAAACATAGTACTGGTATAGGTTTGGATATAGTAAAAAGACTTGCTAAATCTATGAATATAGATATACAAGTAAAATCTAGTTCAAATGGAAGCTCATTTATCCTTTCATTTAATTAAGCTTATTAAATTCTACTTTCCTTCTTAACGATAAGCTAACATAACTGTGTCATAATTTCATCAATAAATCGGTATTTATACCATAAGGAGTTCGAAATGAAAAAGATTACATTAGTGATGTTATTAGTAAGTGGTGCATTGGTTGCAGGGATGAATCAAAACATGAGTTCATTTAGTGATTTTGATGCGGATGGCGATGGTAAAGTTACTCAAAGTGAATTTGAAAATTTGCAACAATCAAAAATGACAGCCAATGCAAATGCTGGAAAGTTGATGAGAAATGTAGGAAATGCACCAACTTTCGATATGGTTGATACAAACAAAGATGGTTTTGTGGATATGAATGAGTTTAGTATACAACAACAAAAAAATATGCAAAGACAAATGTCTCAAAGAGCAAATAATGGTAATCGCCAAGGCATGAATCAAGGGATGAATCAAGGCATGCGTGGAGGTAATGGTCCAAGACAAGGGATGAATCGAAACATGAGTTCATTTAGTGATTTTGATGTAGATGGCGATGGTAAAGTCACTCAAAGTGAATTTGAAAATTTGCAACAATCAAAAATGACAGCCAATGCAAATGCTGGAAAGTTGATGAGAAATGCAGGAAATGTACCAACTTTCGATATGGTTGATACAAACAAAGATGGTTTTGTAGATATGAATGAGTTTAGTATACAACAACAAAAAAATATGCAAAGAAACAGAAAGTTCTAATATAACTATCCACTCTAAGTTTGGTTACTAACTAAGCTTAGAGTATTTGTATGGTTAAAATATTTTGAAAAATATTCTTTTTAACTTTGCAAAAACTGTATTATTTTTTTCTATATATTTTTTAGTTAAAAATTCTATTTTTTTTCTTTCTATCGCCGTTTTTAGGACATAATCATTTTCCCAAAAAGTTTTTGAGTTCGTTGATTGCTTTCTCATTTTTTATCCTAAATTTTATCTCTATTCTTCTTGAAGCAT
>Ga0193951_1000805_pt1 | contig 13953 bp, 11 predicted proteins | sample BB_2_MG_FD_140370 | JGI IMG/M metagenome (GOLD analysis project Ga0193951, IMG submission 140370) | Microbial mat bacterial communities from the Broadkill River, Lewes, Delaware, United States - BB_2_MG | ecosystem: Environmental > Aquatic > Freshwater > River > Microbial mats | place: USA... | reverse complement strand
TCTACCAATACTCTATAACGGATTAATCCATATTCCGAGAAATATTTAGACAACTCATCAATTTTGTCTCTGTAACGACCATCAATTGGCGAAACTGCAGTTAAGTTTGTTAGCTTCATAACTTTTTGTTTTTTCAAAATGTGGGAATACCTATAAATATGCCCTATTTACACACCTAAATTTTTATCGAACACAAAGTTAAAAAAAAGAGTTAAACAAAAGGTGATTAAATGGTCTTTAGGAGACCCATAAATAAAGATTTTATTAGTATTTGATAAAAAACAAACGTATTGTTTTATCTTTGGATGTAAAGTTACACCATTTATATTTAACAATGATTAATTACAAATCGACAATAAAAACGTCAGATCTTCGGATTGGAATTAGCAGTTATTCACAAGCAATAAAATTACTTTTTACCCCTAAGTTCGCAATCTATCTTATTTTCCCTTTGATATTAAACATCATAATATTTTACTTAGGTAACAATTTAATATCAAACATAATAGATCCACTAAACAACTATATATTAGATTTATTAAGTTTAAAAGGCGATCAGACAGGTTTTCTTTTCTACTTGAGGAAATTCCTATCAGGCCTTGTATGGATACTTATTAAAGTATCATTTTTTGTTGCCTATATTTTTATTGGAGGATATTTAATTATCACATTAATGTCGCCTGTTTATGCCTTCTTATCAGAAAAGACAGAAAGACATATTTCAGGACACACTTACAAAACAACTATCACAGAATTTTTGTACGATATTTATCGTGGATTATTAATCGCACTACGCAATGTTTTATTAGAGCTAGGCTGGGCTATACTAATGTTTTTGGCCAGCTTCATCCCTTTAATAGGATTTATTACTCCTATAATCATGTTTTTTATTACAGCATACTTCTATGGATTCTCTTTTATTGATTACAGTCTAGAACGACGCAGATACAATATCAATGAAAGCATAAGGTTCTGTAGACGAAACAGGTGGACACTAATTGGAAACGGAACAGTCTTCACTCTATTACTTACTATACCTATTATTGGCCCTACTCTAGCAGGATTTGCCTCGTTAGTAGCAGTTATGGCTGCCACAATTTCAACAGAAAAAATATTTCAAAATCAACAATACACAACAAATGACTAAAAAAAAATATAAGATATCAACTATTTCATACTCTAACACTTTCCCATTCTTATACTTATTAGAAACAAAAGGAAAAGATTTTTTTGATATTGAGATTGATTATCCCTCTAAATGCGCCGAAAAACTGCTTTACAATAAAGTCGATATTGGTTTAATCCCTGTAGCTGCAATTACAGAATTACCCTATGCAGAGATAATCACAAATTATTGCATTGGAGCAAACGGAAAGGTAAACACAGTAGCTTTGTTATCGAACGATAAAATTGAAGATATAGATTCAATTTTTTTAGACTATCAAAGCAAGACGTCTGTAAACCTAATGCGAATTCTTGCCATTGAATATTATAAAAAAGAGATAAATTGGATTACAGCTAAACCTGGCTTTGAACAATTAGAACTACCAAAAAAAAGTGGAATGGTTATAATTGGAGATCGTGTTTTCGAAATGGAATCTAAATTTAAATACAAATACGATTTAGCCGAAGAGTGGGAAAAACACACAAATATGCCATTTGTTTTTGCTGTTTGGGTAACAAACAAAAAACTACCCACTGAAGTTAAAGAGAAACTAAATAAGATATTTTCTGATATTGATAAAATCATTGAACTCTCTATTGATAAATACACTTCAGAATCAATATCAGACGAAAAAAGAGATATATTAGTAGACTATCTTAGAAACAATATTGTGTACCAAAAAAGCCACGATATGAAATTGGCCATGGAGCGTTTTTTATCAACTGTAATTCAATTATCGAAACCCATAAAAACTAATTTATAAACAAACAATTCATCAAGAACGTCTTTACCACAGAGGTAATTTAAAAACAAAAAAAATATGAAAAACCTACTGATCACTTTAAGCATACTAATTGGATTTAACCCAATCTGGGCACAAGACTCTAGTAACAAAAAAACTCTTGTCTATAAATTTGATATTAAACAAGAAATTGCGCCACCTGTTGTCAGAACGACACAAAACGCCTTAAAAGAAGCTAAAGAGTTAAATTCCGACTACATCCTTATCCACATGAACACCTATGGCGGAATGGTTGACTCGGCCGACTCTATTAGAACGCGACTATTAAATTCACCTATTCCTGTTTTGGTTTTCATTGACAACAATGCAGCATCTGCAGGTGCGTTAATAAGTATTGCTGCCGATAGCATTTACATGAGATCAGGAGGAAGTTTTGGTGCCGCATCTGTTGTTAACCAACAAGGTCAGCTAGTACCAGAAAAATATCAATCATATATGCGTGCCTTAATGCGTTCAACAGCCGAATCACATGGCAAAGACACAATTATTACCAACAACGACACCATTTACAAATGGCATCGTGACCCAGCTATTGCCGAAGCCATGGTTGACCCAAGAACTTATATAGAAGGAATTATTGACACAGGTAAAGTTTTAACTTTTTCGGCCGAAGAAGCTTTAAAGTATAATTATTCTGAAGGAATAGCCTCATCTTGCGAAGAAGTTTTAGAGAAAGCAGGAATAACAAATTATATTATTAAAGAGTATAAACCTACGGTGCTTGATAATATAATTAGTTTTATTCTGAATCCATTTGTTCATGGCATATTAATAATGATAATTATTGGTGGCATTTACTTCGAATTACAAACACCAGGAGTTGGATTTCCTATTGCCGCTGCTATTACGGCAGCTATATTATACTTTGCTCCTCTTTATTTAGAAGGATTGGTAGAAAACTGGGAAATTTTACTTTTCATTGCTGGAATTGGGCTTATTGCAGTTGAACTATTTGTAATTCCTGGTTTTGGCATTGCTGGTATTTCTGGAATAATTTTAGTTATAGCAGGATTAACATTAGCCTTAATAGACAATGTTATTTTCGAAACAAATAGAGAACTTGGAATTAGTCAACTATTGAGAACACTGCTATTTGTTTCTGCCGCAACAATATTCTCTATCATTGGATCAATTTTAATAAGTAAAAAAATGCTGAAAGTAAAACGCTTTAGCAATCTTATACTGTCGTCGCAACAAAATGCAGACGAAGGATATGTTGTTAATGCTATTGAACTAAAACCAATGATTGGAAAAACAGGAACGGCATACACTATGTTACGACCTTCAGGAAAAGTTATCATCGAAAATCAAATTTTTGATGCTTGCTGCAACGAATCATATATTGACAAAGGAACAAGTATAACTGTCATTTCACAGGAAGCAGCTCAACTATATGTCAAAAAAGGATAAAAAAATTGTCGCCGAGAGATTTCTCGGCGACGACAACCATGCTACTATTGATATAACTAATTATTAAGGAAGGACTGATAATAAATATTTGAGAGTAAATTAACTACAGCGGGCTCATATTTCCAATACTCTTATGTACAATTTACTTTCTCAATCATGCGCAACAAATATGCAGGTTCTTTTTTTGTCACACAAGTGTCAAAGTTGTCATTTTTTTTCTTCCAGCTTTTTTGTTATTTTTGGTATGGTAAAACACTATAATAAAATCCCCAAATGATAAAGAGACTTATCGAAGAAGTAGAGAAAAAATACGGAGAAAAAATATCTACAGCAAACGACTGCAAATACCTATCGCAAGAAATAAACGACTCTATAAACGAATTAATAAGCGACAGTACCTTACGACGCTTTTTTGGTTTATTAAGTGCCTCATCTAAACCATCAGCTGTTACACTTTCAATATTATCAAAATTTGTTGGATTTGAAGATTGGAAAGATTTTCAACTTAGCAGGAACATAGAGAACTTAAAATCGGAAAGCGAAACTATTTGGCAAAAATCATTTGAAATAGCAAAACGAATTTCGCTTGAGAATATAAAAAAATCTAAACTAAAAATCGGCTTAGACTTCGACAGAATTACTCAGCGCGATTTTGCTATAAAAAAAATTGACGAGTTTATTAGAGGAAATAATACTGCAACAGCATTTATTGCACCTGGAGGGTCTGGCAAATCTATTATTCTATCTAAATGGGCGGACTCCCAATTATCATCAGCAATACAAAGAGATATTATTCTTTTGCTAAAGGCTCAATACATAACTTCAAAAATCAACAAAGAGACTAAACTAGAAAACTGGATAGCAAACCTACTGGGAGTTACCTCGTTAAACGTTTTAGCCAAAATAGCTGACGATATTTCAACCAACAGTAAGCTTATAATAATTATTGATGGGTTAGACGATATTTCAAACATTAAACAAAAGTTTGAAAGCTTTTTTTCGGATATAATTCAACTAATAAACCAATACAAAAGCACAAACTATATAAAAATCATAATATCGTCAAGAAACACAACATGGGAGAACTGTGCATCAATTATTACCAATTCGGGAAAAGCCATTTGCGATACTTGGTACGATGTTGAACTACGATACAATATTAACAACAAAACAAATATACCTCCACTTTCAAGACGCGAAATACAGAGAGTTTTTGATATAACAATTAACAATCAGAAAGAGACAAAGTTAGTTTTCGATGAGTTAAGCTTAGATTTAAGAAATACAATATCGCACCCCTATTTCTTAAATCTATTTATAAATATTTACGACCCGAAATTTATTGGAAATCTAACAAGTTCAGCCGACTTGTTAGATGAATTTTTAAAAACTCAAATATATTATTCAAATAACTCTGACGAAAAAATTGATATTCTTTATGCCATAATAGACTCATGTAATGCTGGTATTAACGGCTATCGCATGAAGAAAAAAGAGTTATCGAATCAATATCCTATTAAACTTAAAAATGCAGGTAATTACTTCGATGCATACCACGATATGCTATCTTTTGGAATTATTACTGAAGAAATTACCGAAAATCAATACGGCCTTTTAACTAAATATGTTTTTATCACTCATCAGAATTTATTTGAAACATTAATTGTAAATCAGTTAATAGAATTTAACGAGGGGGTGAATTTTGAGTTATTTAGCGACTTAGAATTATATTACAACAACAAAGACATACAACCTCTTTTAATTTCTTTATTGTATCAGAAAGCTTATAAAAACAGAAACCACGAAGTTCTTTCTCACTTTTTTTCACTAAGTGAAAACATCATAGACAACTCACATGTTATTGAAACAATTGGAAATTGCCTTAGGAGCGATAAACTAATGCAAGAAAAATTAATACCTGTATATGCCAAAAATTCAAGAGCAAGAAAGTTTTATTTCGAAAGATATATTGATACCAATTATCTTATTGCTTCATATAAGTATCAGATGGAACAATATTATAAAAACTCTAATTCAACAGAGGAAAAAATATTCTCTCTTTCGTTTCTATTACAGGCAGAAATTGTTTCACTTGAACTTAACAGATATAAAGAATTATATAACGAATTAAAAAAATTAAAACCAGAAGAAGGAATGTCGCCAATAGTTATTTCCAGATGGACTGCCTGTATGATAGCTATGGATTATATCGACAACATTAAAGAAACTAACTTTTTCGATAAAATAACTTTCTACAAAGAATTAACCAAGTTGTCACTTGCCGATAAAGAACAATACAAAGAATACGACTTCGAATATTATGTTTTTCCTGTTTTACTACTTACAGGAAAGAGTGATGAATACTATAAATTCATGCAAAAACATCATCCCGAAGACGGTAAAAACTTCTTAATGGATAGTCTTTCGCCAAAAAATAACCATTCGGCCATTTTCTCTATTTACTTTAACACATTGAAGGCTGATAAAATTGAAGAAAAACAAGTTAACAACCTCATAAACATACTAGACAATTTATCACCAACAGAAGGGTATTTAGGTATAATGACTATACAAACTTTGCTTTGCAAATACTACCTACGAAATGACGACACTATTAATGCAATAAAGTATTTTACAGAAGGTTTAAAAATAGCTACCTCATCGGGATTTCACATGTATGAGCTATTGTTACTAGATGTATTTCTAAAGGAAATAACAAAAACAAACTCAAAAATCAACATAAGCGAATACAAAAAGAGACATCATTTATTACACTCTAAAATAAATTTCCTACAGCTTAATTATTAAAAGAAATTTCAGAATAATACGTTACCATATCATCGATAGGATAACGTATTATTTTTGAAATAGTAAGACCTCTTTGGTTTGCTATATCTGTTATTTCATCTTTAAAATACCAAGCTAGCGAACCAACAAATCCCAATTCTAAATTAGCAACCTCTTGATATTTTATATGAATATCAAAAAACGATACTAAAGACTCATTAATAACAGCTTTAACACCATTATCATTTTTAATTGGTATAATGTGCTTCAATTGTGTTGCCAAAAACCTGTTAGGGAAAGGCTTTCGATAAATATTATCAATAATATCGTCTTTTGAAAGACCCGAACTTTGAAAATAAGCCTCAGCAACTTCACTCGAAAGGGTATTATAAAAAAGTGCTTTGTAAAAATTTTTCACCATTGATGCAGCAGAACCTTCGTCACCCAAGATATAACCTAACGAAACTTGTTTAGCAGTAATTTTTTTACCGTCAAAAACACCGCTATTTGATCCTGTCCCTAAAATACATGCTATTCCGGCATTATTACCAAACAAAGAAACTGCTGCTCCCAACAAATCCGATTCAACAACAATTTTTGCTTTAGGACAAACAGAGAATAATAATTTCTCAATAACTTTTATCCTCGATGGAGTTCCGCATCCAGACCCAAAAAAATAGATATTACTTACTAATTCGCGATTTAAAACAGAATCAAAAATACTCTGCAGTTGATAATCTGTATCATCTGTAATAAATAGAGGATTTAATCCTATCGACTGAAAAGTAACCTTTTCTCCTAATGAATTAATCAAAACCCAATCAGTTTTGGTAGAACCACTATCAGCAATTAGTATCATATAATTATTTTTTAGGCAATTTAACAACTGTTTTCAACTCTAAATTATTAAGCGGATTACCGACAAAATTTTTAATCCGAGAATTATAAAATCTAATAACCTCGTCGTAATACAATGGTACTACAATAGATTTATCCATAACATACCTATTAAGTTGCTGATACATTTCTATTCTTTCGGCTCTATTTTTATTATTCAAAGCTAACTCAAACAATTTATCGTAATGAGCATCTGAAAAACGAGTATAATTAGGGCCATTTGGAGCCGAGTTTTTTGAGTAAAACAGCGAAAGATAATTTTCCGAATCAGGAAAATCAGCAATCCACGAAGCCCTAAAAAAACCCAATTCACCCATAGCCATTTTCTGACGATATACAGAACCTGGCAAAACATCAATATTAAGAGTTATACCAACTTCAAAAAGCTGATGCTGGATAAACTGACATAAATCGACATAATCGGAAGTAGTAGATACCGTTAAATCTGGCAATCCTTTTCCATTTGGGAAACCTGCCTCTTCAAGATAATTTTTGGCCAATTCAGGATTATACTCGGCAACACTATATTCCGAATCATAAGCTGGCAATCCTTTAGGTAAAAAGCCATTAATAGCAGGAAACCCTATATTATTTCGCAAATAAAGCATCATTTTTGTTCTATCAAAAGAGCAATTAATAGCCTTTCTTACCAATATATTATTATACTCAACAGGTAAAGCATTTAAGTTAGAATCTGATAAAAATGCTAAATACTCGGTATTCAAATATGGCATTTTATCCATTACTATTTTACCCAGATAATTATCTTTCAAATCACCCGAACGTGTTAATAGTTCATCTTTATTTGCAGAGCTTAATCCTGAAATAAAATCTAATCGACCTTGCAAAAACTCTAAAAATTCACTCTGTTTATCGTTTACAAAAGTAATAGAGACACCATCTAAATATGGTAACTTATTACCTTTCGAATCTTTTTCAAAATAATCATTATTCTTAGATAGAATCAGTTTTTCGCCCTCGTACCAAGAGTTAAAAAAAAACGGACCAGTACCAACAGGATTTACACCAAAACTACTTCCAAAGAAATCAACAGCTTCAAAAGGAACTACCGAACAATATTTCATTGTTAGTATTCCCAAAAACGCAGGCGAAGGAGTATTTAATACTATCCTAAATGTAGAGTCGTTATCGGCAAAAAACGAGTATTCTCCGTTTTTCGAATCAGTTTTTACATTAGAGAAAATCCACTTACCCGAAGATGCTGTTTTAGGATTAACTACCCTATTAAAGCTATATTCAAAATCTTTGGCAGTAACAAAACGCCCAATACCATTTTCAAATGCAGCACTATTATGAAATTTCACATCGGTGCGTAGATTAAAAATATACTCTAAATTATTATCGCTTACACTCCACGATTTTGCAATACAAGGAACCACATTTAACGAACTATCCATTTGTACCAGCCCATTAAAAATTTGATTTACGGGCCAGATAATTGTCTGGTTTCGAGCAAAAGCAGGATCTAAAGTAGCAATATCTTTCGATTCGTTATACCTAAAAACAGAATCACTTTGCTTAGTTCTTGAACAGGCAAAAAGAGATAAAAAAGAAATAATAAGAAAGAGTTTCAGAAGTCTCATTTAACAACATTTAGAATAGACACAAAAATAATCTAGAATAGTTGTAATACAAAAAAAAGCCTCGTTATGAGGCTTTTTTCTTATTTGTTATATGAAGTTATTTTTTTTGTAACGTAGTTATCTAACCAATCGTAATAGCTCTTTATATCTTTAGAGGTAAAATCGCCTTTTGTCAATTTCTCTGCTCGCTCAAAAATAGGATCTTCTATTTTTTCAATTAACAATTTTATCCCTCCATCAGTTTTATTTGTATATGCCGCTATATTCATATACTTATAACCAGACGAACGCGCAATACTATAACAACGATCTTTTAACAACAACCCATTCTGTGTTAAGAACGAATTATTATTATCAATAGAACTAACAATTTCTGGAAGTGAACCTTCGTTGTCCATCCATACAGGAACAACTGGAGTTGTTAAAGGGAAAGCAACATTAACCCACATCACAGTATTTCTTGGTGTCTCTCCTTTTTCAACACCTTCAATAATAATATTCGAGGCAGAACCATGTCGAGTAATATAATCGCCAGTATTAACATATTTAACGTCATTTTTATCAATAGGTAACGACTTAGAATAATCTTGCTTTGTTAACGATTGATATGCCGATCGTGAAAAATCATTTAATATTCTTTTCACCGAAATATCGTTTTGCGCATCGGCTAATGCAAAAAGCTCGCTAGCCGTTTGGTAACGAACAAAACCATAACCAATATCTTTTTTTCCTGTAAACGAGAAGTTTGTTCTTATGATATATCCATTAGGAGCAAATTTCGGATCGTTAGCATCAAACTTAACAAAGTTATTATTATCTGTTTCGTAATAAGCAGCGCCACCATTGGCATCTATTACACCAAAATTAGCATTCAAACCCATTGGCTTTGGTAAGCTATTTAACATATTTTCAAAATCCTCTAGCGAAGCACACTCCTCAAGAGCTTTTTTCATTATAACACCTTCCTGATCGGTAAACTCAGTAGGATTATCAAGATTCGTATTAAAAGAGGCCGAATTCATTATAGCAAACCCTGTTGAATTGTACCCTCCCCAAACTTGAACATCTCTGGTTTTATCGGTATTTACTAAAGCCATATATTTATACTTTGACCCAATAAAATACTGAACATGATTATAAAACGATTCAGTATCTCGTAATTTCCAAAGCATAGGTTTTCCATCCTTAGTGTACTTACCAGAAATTACTGCTGTTGTACAACCAAAAAGGTTGTTAATAGAAACAATTGAATAAAAGACTAATACTAATAAAACACTCCTTTTCATCATAAATATTTTTCGTCAGAATAAAACTTTATTTTTTAACAAGATGCAATATCCACTTTTTATCACAATTCAACTAGAAAATTGATAAAAAAAACAAGGCTAGAAACTTCCCAGTTACTAGCCCTTTATCATACCCTAAAAATTAAACCTAAAATCAAGTGAATTACTCACTTTCATTCAAAAAAAACAACTAATTTCTTATTGCTCTCCCTACAATTTACAATTTTAAATAGTACATTGTCAATACACATCTTTCTGTTATTTTTCTGATAATTAATCAATTATTTACTATAACATAAAAAAGAACATTGCCACAGTAAGTGTTTAAAGGAAAAAAAAGAAAACACTACTTATAACATATTTTATATAAAAGTGAGCTATATCAACATTAAAGCTTCACAAATAACTAGTACCATACCATTAAATACCTAAAAGATGAATTTAATAGTTGTATTATGATCAATAAAAATGGTTACCCGTAATGAGTAATTATTTGAAATATTCAAATCATAAATCATTATTTAACAATTACATTCATAAAAATGGTTTTATTATCGCCTATAATTTTAACCATGCAAGCAGTTGTATTTTCAAATTAATAGTTTCAAAATATTAAAACCAAGCCACTAAATAGAGCAAACAACACAATAACATTACGTTTTTACCACCAACAAAAAAGAGCACAAACGGCTAAAAAAGCAAACACAAACAACCACAAAACAATTTAACCACAATATATTACAATCAGAACACACAATATTGCAACGCCATCACTAACATTACAAATATTCACTCGTGTACAAATTGCTTTATGGCGTGTACAAACTACTCTATGCCGTGTACAAACTGCTCTATGGCGTGTACAAATTGCTCTATGCCATGTACAAACTACTTTATGCCGTGTACAAATTGCTCTATGCCGTGTGCAAGATACTTTATGCTCTGTACAAATTGCTTTATGCCGTGTGCAAGATACTTTATGCTCTGTACAAATTGCTCTATGCCGTGTGCAAGATACTTTATGCTCTGTACAAATTGCTTTATGCCGTGTGCAAGAGACCTTATGCTCTGTACAAATTGCTCTATGCCGTGTGCAAACTGCTCTATGGCGCGAACAAATTGCTCTATGCGACAATGTTCGACAATGTTCATAACTCTGTGTCACGGTAAAAAAATAAAAATAATATTTTAGCACCATGACAGGGAGTGTTCAATATTTTACTTGAGTGGAGTTCAGAGATAAAATAGTTAAAAGAGCATTCATTTATTAACTTAAAAATGGATAATAAAAAAAGGCTACCCATAATGGGTAGCCCTTCATATTTAATTATATAAAATACTATTTACCAAAAGTAGTTGTATCAATAATATATCTACCGTGAGTACCAAAACCTATTTTGCCATCTTCGTCCCAAGCCTCAACAGCAAACTCAAGTTTTTTACCTTCAACTTTAGTTAATATAGCTTTACAAGTAACTTTTTTTCCAACTGGAGTAGCTTTTATATGCTTAACATTAACAAAAGTTCCTACAGTGTTATAATTTTCTGCCATCTTAGGTAAAACAACATTTAACGATGCCTTTTCCATAAGTGCAATCATTGCAGGAGTAGCAAAAACTTCAACTAATCCCGAACCATATTTTGAAGCAGTATCATTATCTGTTACCATTTGTTCAGCAACAAACTCCATCCCCTCTTTTAATTCAAATTCCATATTAATAATTATTTATCGTATTCTATCGTATGATCTTACTAAAGCTTCATCTTTAATAATATTCTTAACACCAGCAAATGTAAGAATTGTAGACACTAAAGGTAATATTGAAACAAATCCAAGACTACTTGTATCGGCAACAATTCCCCATGTTTTAAAGTAAAAAATAAGAATTGGAAGACCTAACATAGCAATAGCATTAAACACAGAAAGTCGTATTTGCAAATGTCGCTTTTTAAACAAAAATATTGTGACTAAAGTTACCAATACAGATAAAACTAATAATATTTGAAATGCTAAAATTGAAGGTGCCTCAACTATAGCTTCACCCTCAGTGAATACTATTCCACTAAATCGAAGTTCAAAAACGTTATTCTCAATTAAGAACGTAACTAAAGGAAAAAAAAACAGAAGCGAGTTTAATATTAATGCTCCCAATAAATAAAGTGTCTGTTTGCGTTGTATCATAATATTTTTAGAAGCAAAAATAACAAATTCACTAATTACAGGAAACTATTCTATGTTTTTCTTTTTTTGTGATCGTAAAAACGAAAACTATTAAATCTACTAAATCTTTCTCCTGCAAAATATTTGTTGACTTGACATTTTTGTCGATACATAATGATTAATTATTACTAACAAAATATTCTTAATCAAAATAATGTTACACTCATTCTATTAGATCTTTCTATAAATTGAAATCAGAGTAAAACACATTCAACAATCATTTACAATGATTGCAGCAATAATGAAACTTTACACGCATAAAACAACATTTCTAATATCAATCTAAACATTCATAATATTCATTACACAAAACAAAACTATTAGTTATCAACTTAATAAATAAAAAGTCGTTCCATCAATCATAAATATCTCTAATTTTATTTGATTTTTTATTTCCCTTTAAAATATTTTTTAATATTTTAACCGTTTATTTTTGCCTCAAGCAAGGGCAATTATTAATTTTACTAGCAATAAAATAAATATTATGAGAAAGATAGAAGCGTCGGAATTGATAATTAATAGCGATGGATCAATTTTCCATTTGCATCTTAAACCAGAGAACATTGCAAATACAATTATATTAGTAGGCGATCCTGGAAGAGTTGATATTGTAGCAAGTTTCTTCGATAATATTGAGCATACATCGTGTAATCGCGAGTTTGTTTCAAAAACGGGTACTTATAAAGGCAAACGCTTTACAGCACTATCTACGGGAATAGGTACCGACAATATTGACATTGTTGTAAACGAACTTGATGCACTAGCAAATATCGATCTAAATACTCGTCAAGTAAAAGAAGAGCACAAGCAACTTACTCTTGTTAGGATTGGCACATCGGGGGCTATTCAAGGAGATATTGAAGTTGACACTCCTGTTATTTCAGAAATGGCAATAGGTTTTGATGGTCTTTTAAATTTTTATGCTAACCGCGATAAGATTGCTCAACTAGACTATGAGGATGCTTTTATTTCGCACACCGATTGGAATAAAAAACTTACAAGTCCATATTTTGTAAAAGGCGACAATGAGACTATAAACAAATTATCAGTGCTTGGTCGTAAAGGTATGACTATCTCGGCTCCTGGATTTTATGGTCCTCAAGGAAGAGTTCTTCGCCTTCCTTTACAAGATTCAGATTTAAACGAAAAAATTGAATCGTTTAGATATGAAAACAGAGCAATAACTAATTTCGAAATGGAATGTTCAGCCATTTATGGTTTATCAAACTTACTTGGACATAAATCGGCAACTATTTGTGCAATTATTGCTAACAGAGTAAATAAAACATATAGTAAAGATTACCATCCTGTTGTTAAAAAACTTATCAACGATGTTTTAGACTGCTTACTATAAAAAAGTGACTATCTTATAACAAAAACTAAAATGGACAAATTATTAAAATCACTAATTACTCTACTTGAGGATCCTGATCCTGTAATTTATTTGTCTGTTTCCGAAAAAATTATCGAGGAAGGAATCAAAGCGATTCCTTCTCTCGAAAAACAGTGGGAAAAGGCTTCTAATATTGAAACCCAAACCAAAATTGAGGATATAATACACAAAATTCAGTTTAACGACACCAAGAAAAAACTTGAATCATGGTGTAATTCTCCATACTCATCACTATTATCGGGTGCACTAATAATCAATAAATATAGATACCCCAACATAAACACTGATGAAATTGAAAAGAAAATTGATTCTATAGCAAAAAATATCTGGATTGAGATAAATAATAATTTAACAGCTCTAGAGAAAGTTAGAATCATTAATTACATCT
>Ga0193951_1000804_pt1 | contig 13960 bp, 12 predicted proteins | sample BB_2_MG_FD_140370 | JGI IMG/M metagenome (GOLD analysis project Ga0193951, IMG submission 140370) | Microbial mat bacterial communities from the Broadkill River, Lewes, Delaware, United States - BB_2_MG | ecosystem: Environmental > Aquatic > Freshwater > River > Microbial mats | place: USA... | reverse complement strand
TTGCCGCACAACGGTTTTCAAGACCGCCGCATTCGACCACTCTGCCATCTCTCCAATACGTCTGCTTTGTTGTTGAAAGCGATGCAAAAGTAGCGAAAATGCTGATTCCTGCAAGGGTTTCGCAATCTTTTTTTTCATCTTTTTTAAAACTTTTTTATAAGTTGTTGATTTGCAAAAATGTTTCGGATGATTTTTTTTCCAATAAATATCGTACCACTGCGAATATTTATTCTAAAACCATTTTTTTTATCTGGTTTAACTATTTTTGAGAACAAAAAAATAGAATATGTTAAAGATAATTGTTGTTGCAGTATTGATAGTAGGGTTTGTAATTGAGCTTTGGTTCGGATTTTTAAATCTAATGAACAGAAAAAAAGCTCTTCCTAGAGTAATAAAGGGTTTTTTCAGGGATAGCCAGTTGCGAAAATCGTTTCTTTATGCTCGAACAAATTTAAGATTTGGTATAATTTCATCACTTTTTTCGCTTTTAATTACTCTAGTAATGATTCTTGGAGGAGGTTTTCAATTTGTTACTACTTGGGTTCAGTCGGTAACCGATAATGTATTATTACAGTCGTATATATTTTTCGGGTCACTTCTGTTTGTTTTAGATATTATAAGTTTACCACTGTCGCTAATTGATACATTTGTCATTGAACAACGATTTGGATTTAATAAGACAACAGTAAAAACATTTGTTTTAGATAAAATTAAATCGTGGATAATAGGGGCCATAGTTGGAGGAATTTTATTAGGAGTTTTAGTTTACTTGTATCAGTGGCTTGGAGCATCGTTTTGGGTTTGGTTTTGGATTGTAGCAACAGCTTTTTCGTTATTTATGGTAATGTTTTACACAACTCTATTTGTACCATTATTTAATAAGCTTACACCTTTAGAAGAGGGAGAGTTAAAAGATTCTATAGTATCGTTCTATAAAGAAGCCGAATTTAAGCTAGATAATATATTTATTCTCGATGGCTCAAAACGATCGACTAAGGGGAATGCTTTTTTTAGCGGCTTAGGTAAAACAAAAAAGATTATTCTTTACGATAATTTAATAGAACAGCTGACTACTAAAGAAATTGTTTCAGTATTGGCTCACGAGATTGGCCATTACAACCATAAACATATTCAAAAAGGGATGTTTTCTTCTATTATACAAATAGGTTTAACTCTGTATATGTTATCGCTGTTTTTAAATCTACCCGATTTATCGGAAGCAATAGGAGTGAGTAGCCATTCAATTTATACTGGACTTATAGCTTTTAGTCTTTTGTTTTCGCCTATATCAAGTATAATGTCGTTTTTTACAAGTTTGGTATCTCGAAGAAACGAATACCAAGCCGATGATTTTGTTAAACAATTTGGTTTATCAGATAGTCTTATCTCTGCATTAGGTAATTTAACACAGAAGAATTACTCTAATCCAAACCCTCATCCATTGGTTGTATTACTAACATATTCGCATCCATCGCTTGTGCAAAGGGTAAATAACCTATTGAATAAATAAAATAAAACGGAGTAGCATTTAACTACTCCGTTTTATTTTTACATCCAATTCTTATCAGATGATTCAATTTTGTACAGAATATAATTGTACAATTCAGAACCAATTTGTTGATCGATAAAAGGAATATTAAGAGATTCGCTGGCTGTAACAATATTTATAGAGGCTAGTTTACGGCGTTGCTGAAAAATTGATTGGCGGTATTTTACAGACTGTATCTTATGCAATTCGATAAGTGTTATTGTTGTGCCTAACGATCCTGACTGAATAGATATTATATCGTCGGAAATAGAAAAATTACGCTTTTTAGAGCTTAACCATATTGCAATAGTACAAGGTATAAACCATCCAAATATTCCAATAATAGCAAGAGTGGATTGCGATATATCTGGTAAAAACTGTATTGCTATTGCTACAGGAAAACTTAACCAAAACCAATTGCGAATAAAATAGTATTTAGCTGTAAGATGTGTTGTAAAATGGCTCTTTGAGTACGATTCGAAAATATATTCTATTACACCATTATTTATACTATTACTACATCCAGGAATTTTAAGCGACTGTTTCTCTTTTACATCATTTGGCGAAGCCTGTTTCATGGTTATAGAAACAATGTCAAATATTCTTTTTATTGGATTAAAACTGTATTTAAGGAGTTGTATCTTATGCTTTGGTACAATATTATTTTTTCTGTTTAATAATCCACATTTCAATTCGAATCCTTTTTCGGTTTTTAGTAACGATAAATCGTAATAGATAATAAATGTCTTAATAATAGTGGCTATTATAGAGAGTACAAAAAATAACACTAATAGAATAGCAATAGCAGAGTAGTTAATTGTATTAAGCTGATTCTCGAAATTGTTTATCTCTCGAGCAAAATATCTGTTTATATATTCACTATACTGCGAGTATACACTGTAAATAGTAAGCATAACAAGCAGCCCCGTTTTTATTATATTCTCGCTAAATGCTATCTTAATCAAATCTGATGGTGATAACTTAATTAAGTTATTTTTATCTGCTGCTTCATCATCAGTTTCATCGGCGTGTTTGGTTTTATGTTCTATTAAGGCACTCTTAATTATATCGGCCTCGGCTCTTCTTAGAGCAGTTATACTAACCTCTTTTACAGATGATCCAGCGGTATCTACCTCAAGTGATACTACATTAAGAATTTGTTGTAATAAATTCTGTTTTGTATTTACAGTCTGAATTTTATCGAGGGGTATTCTAACTATTTTTTTATTTATATAGCCTCGTTTTAATACAAAGTCGTTGTTTTCTATCCAGAATAAAAAGTTTAGATAAAAGAGGATTGAATGAATAATAAGCAATATTAGTAATGCGCATATAGAGCTTATTATAAGCAGTTTATTATTGGCGTAAAAGTCTTCTTTAATAAATGCGTAAATAAGTAAAGGCAGAAGGTTCCAACCAATTTTTCGGAGGCTATTTGCTAAAAGAACAATTAAACCAAGAAGATTCTGTCGTTGAGGAGTTGATAAATCAGCTTTATACATAATTTTTTAGTTTACCCATTATAAACTCTCTTATTTTGTTAGCTGTTTCGTCGTTAAGCCCTGAAATGGCGAGGTCACCAGTATTTCCTCCAGCAGTAAAAATAATAATCTTGCTTAAGTTAAGCTGTTTAGCTATAGCACTCTGTTTAACTTCAACGTGTTGAATTCTATTAAAAGGAATAGCAGTTGTTCTCTTCCAAATAACACCTTTTTTAAATAAGATATCGTTACTGCGCAAAAGGTAGCTTTTGTATTGAATAGATATTCTACTCCAGTAGATATTAAATATTATATAGACCAGTAAAACAGATAATAAAGCATATCCTATATAAAGTGGTACTTCAGTATTAAATATTGCAATTAGAATAATAGGAATAGCAATAATTACTCCTGAAATAATGCTATTGATAATCATTATTATTCTATAACGCTTCTCTATAGGTGTGAACATCTCTAAATCAATAGAGGGTAGAGAGTTAATGTCGACAGATTCGTTCTTAAAAAGCATATTTTAGTATTAAATGGTTTAAACAGCTGTTTGTAATTATCAACTTTTGCTAATAATAATTGTTATGCTAAAGTAAAAATAATATGTTACTTTTTTCGATTATGAAACTATATAAAATGAAGAAGACCAACTCTGTATTACTAGTCTTGTTTTTAGTTTTTATTATGCCTGCTAATGGTCAAAATCTGCTTAAAAGAGTTCCTAAACAATATTCGCTTGAAACAGGTGTGGTATTAACTACAAAAAACACTTTTGAGGGCGAAAATGTGATAGGAAGTCATCTGTTATTTGACTACGCTTGGAAACTTTCTGGGTTACATACCGACAGAGGAACCTATTTAAGTGTTCCATTAGGTTATCAGCATTATAATGCAGTAAATGATGTAAATAAGAGTTACGGTGTGCTTATTTATGGATGGACAGTTAGACATGAATTACCATGGGGAGGAAAGTTGAGACCTTTTGTTGGTTACGGGTTACTTTTTAATCAGCTTAGAATGGGTGATATTGAGGGTTCTGTTTTTGGGCACGAAACACGTTTCGACGTTGGTTGTAACTACAAATTAAAGGGTAAGTTTAAGCTTTATTTGGCCTCTTCGTACTCTATTGCAAGGTTTCCTTCACTTGGTACAAAAAGTAGCGATAGGTTTAATAGAATAGCTTTAAAGATTGGAGTTAGGTTTAAATAGTAGGAAAAAATAAAAGCTATCGAATACCAATTCGATAGCTTTTTATTTTTTTATATTAATAGGATTACCCTTTTTTTATTGACTTTCCTTGGTTTTTCATACCTCTAGTTTTAGGTTTTTTATATTTTTTAGCCAGCTCTCTGCGGTATGATCCACCTAAATTAACCTTTTTGTTCTTTTCTTTCTTTTCGTGAAATGCATTCGACTCTTTAGGAAGTTTTTTAGACAAATCGCGTAGGTAGTCTTTTTGAACAACCTTAGGCAATTCATGATCAGCAAAAACATCCGAAATCTCAATATCATCGGGCATAGCCATCATAGGGATTGGCTGCTGCATCATTTTCTCAATATTACCTTGGAATTCTTCTTCGGCCTGATTAATAAAAGTTATGGCAACACCCTCTTTCTCGGCACGTCCTGTACGACCAATACGGTGAATATACGATGTGGCAATAACAGGAGTATCGAAGTTTATTACATGTGTTACATCGGTAATATCTAATCCACGAGAGATAATATCTGTAGCAATAAGAACGCGTGTAAGACCATCTTGAAACTTATCTATAGTAGCAAAACGAAGATTCTGCGACTTATTTGAGTGAATAACACCAAATTGGTCGGGGAATTTTTTCGACATCTGCTCAAACACCTTATCTGCAAGTTTCTTACTCTCCACAAACACCAACACTTTGTCCATAGTGTCGTCGGTAAGCAAAAGTTTCTCTAACAGATTAATTTTAGTGTTAAAGTTAGGTACATGGTAAGCTTGTTGCGTAATTTTATCAAGAGGTGTTCCTGTAGGAACAATCTCAATTTTCTTAGGTAGGTTAAAGAAGATATCTATAATTTCGTCTATCTCTCTGTCCATAGTGGCCGAGAACATAAGGTTCTGTCGTTTCTCTGGCAGAAGATCCATAACACGAATTAGCTGCGGACGGAAACCAAGATTAAGCATCTCGTCAACTTCGTCGATAACAAGTTTCTTTACATCGCGAAGGCGTAACTCGCCACTTAATGCTAAATCTAGCAGACGACCAGGTGTAGCAACAAGAATATCTTGTCCCTCGATAACTCGTTCTTTCTGAGTGTTTATATTTGTTCCTCCATAAACGCCATTTACCCTAACTGACATATATTCGGTAAGCTTCTCAACCTCTTCAACAACCTGAACAACAAGCTCGCGGGTAGGAACCACTATTAAAACTCGTGGATTACGTTGATCCGAAAATGTTAATTGTCGTAATATTGGTAGCAAATAAGCAAATGTTTTACCTGTACCTGTTTGTGCTATACCTACAAGATCTTTACCCGACATTATTGCAGGAAATGCTTCTTGTTGAATGGGTGTAGCCTCGGTAAAACCTAATTCGTTAAGTGCGTTTAGTAGCTGTTTGCTTATATTTAATTCTTGAAAAGTCACTTGCCTAATTTTTTATTGTTCGCCGCAAAGGTAGTTATATAATTGATAATTATGAATGATAAATTGATTGTGGGGATATACTTTGATATTCGACCTGTTTTGTAGGTTAAACAGACTCTGTTTTAATTAAGTAAAGCAATAATTTCGTTTAGTTCTTTTAACTCCTCTTTCGATTTTTTTATAAGGAAAATTGAAAAAGCAGGAACAGAAACAACAATAAAAACTAATATTCCAATAAAGTACATTGTTTGCATGTAGCCATAAAATGCTGGTATCATTATCGAAAATCCTGCTACATACAGTAACAATGTAGAAAAAGTAACAGTTGTTGTAAGAGTTTTTCTTACTCTATAATACCTTAATATCTGACATTTGTATTGTTGGGTAGGTAGAGCTATATTTAATCGTTGTTTCCAAATCATACTGATAATCTCTAAACAGCCTCTAAGTGTTACCGAAAGAAACATAGCTAGAAGTCCAGGACCAAAAGGCCATTTTAAATTTGGTAAATTGTAGATAATAATTCCCAAAACAACAGCAGTTACTGATAGAACAATTATTCCCCAGCTAAGTCGACGACCCGACGATTTCATTCTTTTTTTTGCCTCTGATTTTATAAAATCAAGACTTTTATTCTGTTTCTGTGGCTCTTGATTACTCCACAGCGACTGTATATTATTAAAATCGTTCATGATTTATATATGTTTTAATTAATCTTTTTAATACTTGGAGCTTATTAAGACTGCTCCATTTCGTTTTTTAATTTGCTGCGAAGACGATGAATCTTAACGCGAGCATTTATTTTTGTAATACCCAAAACCTCGGCAATATTTTCGGTGTCTACACCTTCTAGGAGGAGTAAAGCCATATTTTTCTCATCGGATTTTAGTTTATCAATAATTTGATAGAGTTGTTTAAGGCTCTCGCTAGAATCTTGTTCTTTTTCGGGCTGATAAGAAGTATCTTCTATTTCATCAGAAGAGTACTTTTTGTTATTTCTAATACTCATCATGCAAGTGTTAAAACTTACTCTGTAAATCCACGATGTTATTGCTCTCTTATCTTTTATACTGTTTTGCTTCTCCCAAAGCTTTATAAATACCTCTTGAGCTATATCGTCTGCTAAAGGTTGGTTTCCCGACATGTATCCTAAACATAATCGGTAAACTTTGGGGTGGTACTCGTTGTATATATTGTTAAATTCCTCTTCTGTAATCATCTCTCTATTTTATAATTTTTTTTAGGGTATTGTTAAACCATTCAGGTTGGTCAAACATAATGAAATGAAGAGAATTCTCAGCAAAATAAAGGGTTTTATTAGATATGTTTTTGTACTGTTGATTGATGTTTTCCTCGACACCAGGCATGTTAGGATTTTTTGCAGTTATTACATACACTGGAGATTTTATATTGGCGATATCTGTTCTAAGATCAGTCTTAAGCAAATCGGTATATCCATAAACCCATGTTTTTCTGTCAACTTTCGAAAACCACTCTTTTAGTAACGTTTGTTTTTCGGTGTTTGAAGTCATATATATTGCCATATTGTTTGTCATAGCTACAAATTGTTCGTCAGGTATTTGTAACATCTGTTGGTTTTGTGGAGAGTTGTATGTTATCTTATTTACATCTACACCACGCATTGTAACAGCCGAAAAGCAGGGTAGAGCATCAACAATTATTATTTGCGAGAATAGTTCATTAGGTAACGAACCCATTTTAAGTAGTAACATTCCTCCAATGCTGTGGCCAATAGCTATTGGGTGCTCTTTTAGTTTACCAATATATTGTATTAGTTCGCTCTCAATTGTTTGTAACCATGGTGTTTCAACTGGTGGCTGGCCATTAAAACCAGGATACGAAACCATATGGCATTCGTAATTTTCTTTTAACGAATCAACTGTTGTATTCCACATTTGCCCAGGACAACCAAAGCCTGGAAGAAGAATAACTGGTTTACCCTTGCCAACAACATCAATTTTAAGGTGCGACTCTTGTGCATTTAAAGCGAATGCACATACTAGGAAAATAAATAAACCAATTTTAATTACTCTTTCTGCGAACTTAATTTTTGTATTCATATTTTTGTTTTTTAGGTTTGATTTTGACCCTCAAGTGTGCACCTTTGATTTTTGTCGCAATCGATTATTAATCTGTTTTTCGTCTTTAAGATTCACAACAATTAAAAGTGTTACAAAAAAAAATGATTTTTTTAAACGAAAGTTTTTGCTTTTATAAGCATGGCTTTGTAATGTGTTGATATGTACGTGCTTTGACTGTAAATATATTTGATCAAATACAAATCAATTTCTTCTTTTATCACTGAATTTGTTAGATAAATTCATAATATCGAAATGAAATAGATTGTCAGATTGCATTATTATAAATAAGGGGAATCTAATTAAATATAATGTAAAGTGCTTTTTAGTTGACCTATTTTAATTGTGGTATATATACTTTATGAAATAAAAAGGGTGTGCAGTAACAAATATTTGTTTCTGCACACCCCACTTATAAATAATTAGTTACTCTTTATCTCTTGGCATTTAGCGGTAGTTCAACGCCAAAACCTCTTTTTTTATCTGTGTACTTAAGCATAAGTGCAAAAAATAGTCCTAATAATCCTAATGTTGCAAACATTAACATTGTGGGTGTATAATTTAGTATCGATGGATTACCAGGATTTGTATAATCAAGCAGCCATCCTGCTATTAATGGAAAACCCCAAAGACCTAAATTTTGAATAGAGTACATCATTCCATAAGCTGTTCCTATTTTATTTTCGTCTACAAGACGAACCATCGATGGCCACATAGCTGCAGGAACAAGCGAGAAGGCAATACCAAGCATAATCATAGGCACATAAGGAGATATATTGGTTAATGCAAACGAAATATGTATTAAAAACAGTGTCATCGATCCAAATATCATTGCCGAGGCGCTTCGTCCATATTTATCTATTAAAAAGCCAAACAGAGGTGTACAGATAAGAGTAGCTAAAGGAAGTAACGATGTCATTTTACCACTGGCAACATCGGTAAGACCATATTTATTTACAAATAGATCGGGAGCAAAGGCCATAAAAGGGAATACTGCCGAATAAAAAGTAACACAAAGTAAGGCTATAAAAAGAAAAGCTCTGTTACCTAATAGACGTCCTATATCGCTAAATTTAAATTTGTCTTCGTCCTTAATTTTATTTTTAACAGGCATAATTTGCTTATCGAGTTTTGCATCTAAAAGCATATATACAATAAACACTAGCAGTCCTGTAAATACAAGGAAAGCGGCAAACCAAATAGCTGTACTAAGGCTCTGCCCGCCATTGTTAAGTATAGGCGAGAGTTGTAGTGCAGCAAAAGTTCCCAAACGACCAAAACCAACTTTTAAACCAAAGGCAAGCGCTAAATTACGTCCTTTAAACCATTTAACAAGAATTTTGCTAATAACAACAATACTTGTTTCGGCACCTAAGCCATAGAAAAACCTACCTAAAAGCATCATCTTAAGTTGAGGCGAGTAACTTGGTAAAAAGCTTTCCATTATACCAAAGCCAAAACCTCCGTTGCTGTAATATTCAGAAGCACCGTAAGCGGTTAGTAATGCACCCAGAGCCATGCAGAATACAAAGCTAAATCCTGTGCGACGAATACCAAATCGGTCGAGAATAATTCCACCAATAACTGCCATTAAAAGGAATGTGTTTGGTATTGAATAGAACGATACAAACATTCCGTACTGTGTATTTGTGAAGCTAAACTCGCTCATCAAGGTACCTTTAAGGGTCGAGAAAGCATCATAAAAATAGTAGTTTGCCGATAACACAAAACCTACCAGTATTAACACCGACCAGCGGGCGAAGGCCGATTCGTTTAAGGCCTTGTTTAATTTATTCATATATAAGTTGTTTTTGTTTTTTTTGATAAATATATAATTTTTAAACTAGTTCCGAATAATTATTCCATTTCTACGTAGACATAAAAAAAGTAGCGAATCATTAATTTGATTTGCTACTTTTTTGTCTCTTTAGTTATTAGATTACAGAATCTAACTTCGGTAATCTATTTTCTGTTTACAACAACCTTTACCTTAGTGTTTACAGTCATCGGAATCTCTAGTTTTTCTCCGTTTTGTGGATTATCCATAGTCATTTTTATATCAAACAATTGCTCAATAGATGAATCGTTTATAAAGCCATCATTACGGTTTACATTCATTAATCCTTTTTGAGTACCTTTTGCTAGTAAATCCATACTAATTCCACCTTTTTCTACTGGCGTATTGATATTAATTTCTGAATTTACACTAACAACAGCTTGCTTTTTATTTAGATCGTTAAGATTATAGTTAAGAACAATATCCATGTTCATTAACGATGGCATAGAAACAGACGAAGTCCACGACTCGCCAACAGCAACATCTTTATTTGGGAAAAAACCGTACGACTGCGATATATACTGTGCAAATGTTTTATCGTCGGTAAACTGTCCTAACGACTGTTTAGTAAGTTGGTTTGAATTAATTTTTTCTAAATAGGCAGCAATACCATCTACATTACTCACTTTTCCAAGTGGCGATAATTCGAAAGATATTTTAAAACCCGACAGCTCTTTAAATATTGATGCTATTGGATTATCATCACTATTGTCGTTTGAATTAAAACTAATTTTCTGACCATTAACATCCATATTCATCTCTAAAGTATTAATAGTATACGATATAGAGTAGTTGCCATTTGCCAAAACCTCTTCAACATTACAAGTATAAATAAGATCCATATCCTGAATCATTTTTACATCTTGTCCCATAATACTTTGATTAATATTGCTGGTGATTTTATTCACAAACTCGTACGAGGCTCCTTTTTTAAGGTTCATTTTAAGGTGAACAGTTTTTTTTGCGTAACTGTTAAATGCAAACAATACACCAAACACTAATAGTATTGCTTTAATAGTTGTTTTTCTCATTGGTTTATTTTTATAATGAATGTTCGAATATAGTTACAAATTTTTCTAACATGTTAAATATACTAGCTTTTTTGCCGTAAAATTCATAAAAAAAACTCGCAATATATATTGTTTAAGGCTGCGGCAATGCTGTTTTTGCCAAATTTATATTTGTTAAAAAATAGCATTAGGTTAAGCTATTTTCCCACCATATTTACTCATAATTGAATTTATTTTTAATCTATTTGATATTGCTACGCAATTTATAGCACATTGGCAAGCCCTCATATACTACTCGGCGTACAAGGGCTTGCCAAATAACTTACAAGATTCCCCATCAAATATTCATCTCGAGCTCGTTTATAATAGCACAAGAAAACACAATAGGTGTTTACGAAGCACAGAATTACTACAACTTTTGCTATAATAAAAATCTTTTGACCTTTATTAAGGCATGTGAATTATTCGACCATAGTTGGATGAAATTAAAATTCAAACATACCATAAAGCAGTAATTTCAGCATTTTCAACATCTACTAATATAGGTCTTTCAGATATCTAAGAGTGTATAATTAATAAATATACTTACTACAGAATAGGTACATATTTATAAGTTTTCCAATGTTTAAAATAGCCATCTTATATTTCTTTCGAAAAAGTCATAAGAGTGACATAGTAGCCCTAAATGAAGCCAATGAAATAATGGCAAACGTACTATATGAATAAATTTCTTCAAAAAGTATATATCTATAATTTCGATTATTACTGCATTTAGTGTAATAAAAATACATACTGTAGTTTCAAAAGTTGAAAATAAACACAAATAGTGTTTACTTATTACTTCATGTAATATGTAATTATTACATGAAGTATCACAATAAATTAAAAATCAAATTAAATTAATAAACCATGGGAAGACTTTATTACAATAAGCCAGCTAAAGAAAACCAAGAGTTTACTGGTATGAAAATGAATGCAGTTAGTGACATTAACTTACCTAACACAAATTTAACTAAGAATTATTTCGAAAAGATAGCAAAACTTGTACCTACTGAAATTGTTGCAGGTTATATTGCATTAATAAATCTTGTGCCATCAATACAAATTCAATCTATAAAAGTTTGGGCTTATTCAATTATTTTTACTCTTTGTCTCATACTTACTCCAATTTATTTAAACGCATTTAGCGAAAAAGAAAAGCCTAAACGCAACCATTTAATAATATCTAGTGTTGCATTCATTATATGGGCTTACACAATATCAGGAAGTTTGGTTATCCCCAAATTTTACGACTCATCATTAAGCTCTATATTATTAATATCATTTAGTTTAATTAGTGGTATTATTCCATTAAAAAAATAGTATTCATTACTATTCAAATGATATCCGAACGGGAATAAATGGTGTTTATTTAAGTGTAAATACCTCTTATATGGGTATAATGTATATTTAAACAGGCATAAATTAATCTCTCTTTGCCGTGTTTCATAGCTCTTTTGTTATATATTCAAATCAATTCAAAAACATAACCAAAACACTTTGGTGTAAGTACTATGAATATTTTTTTGCTCTATTTTGTTTCTCCTATTCGCATGGAATATGGAGAAGTATAAAATAAAAATACTATATCTCTTTATGCTTGTTACATAAAATTTTATCGGACTAACTATGAGTTTATAACTCATCAAAGAAAAGGCATTACTCTAAAACTATTAGAATAATGCCTTTTTAATTCTTCTATTAAGCTACTGATTTTTCAACTCCAATACTCGTTGATAAATCTCTTTTTGTCTTATGCGTATTTTAGTCATTTTAGCTTCCCATACTGTTACCTGCGAACTATACATATCATTTTGAATTTTGTCATTCAGTGCATTTAGCTCTACACTAAGGCTTTTGTGTTCTGCCTTTAACTCTCTAATTAGAATATCGGTTGATATACCTAATGTCATGTTGATATTTCCATTAGTTTTTAAACTACCTATAGAAAGACTATAAAATGGATGAGATTTTTTGTAATGATTATTTGGTTTTTTATCCAACGCATCGGAAACAGATAATCCATCTTTTGTTAGATATTTAAAGAACATAACATCTGTGTTTGCTGTTGCGTAACCCTTCATCATATAATTGTTGTAACCTAAATAGACACTAACACCTGCCGTTTTTAGGGCGTTGGCCATGGAGTTATTCTTTAATGTATTACACCCCGACACATAAACCAAACTATTAGGGAATCCTTTTATCGATTTAAAAAACTCAGGTGTTATACAATAACCTTTTTCTCCATCAACTGTACCAAAATCAACCGAATTGCCATACTTATTTTCGTATAAATTTGTCTTTGCAGCGGTTACTTTTTCGCCTGACATTAAAAATACATCATCTTCGTTATAACCACTATGTGTATGGATATATATCACATCGTACTTATTTAATGTTGTAAGTAAATTAATGGTTACATCACTGTTTCTGGCATACTTTACTTCAAACCCAGACTCTTGTAAAGTAGATACAATTTTTTCGGGACTGCTATCTTTTAAACCACCACTTCCGTTGTGGTCAAAAGGCTCAAGAACAATAGCCTTCTTTTTATTTGGGGGTGGAGCGGAAAAAACTCCAGCGTGTAATACACGTCTATTTGGAAGATCGTTTTCGATATTACTATATTTATCTTCTCCCGATGACTCTTCCATAGGCTTTGTAATAATAAACGATCTCACTCCAGATACATATTTTATCCAAATGGTTGAATTGTCATTAGACAAACCACACGAAGCAACATCAGAAAATGATGATATTTTACCTATTGTGTTTATTAATGCCTCCTGTTCATTAATGTTTTGGGCTACTATTTGTTGTTCGTAGAAATTGGCACCTAAATCGATTACCGAAATCATACTATTATGCATCTCCTCGGTAATAACTGTTTGGTTTGTATTTCCACTAGGAGGGTCTCCACCATTCTCCTTTTTTAAATATTGCCAAATAAAAACTGCTGCAATAATTAGGACTATACCTAAAATTGAATTTCCTTTTTTCTTTGCCATACTGATAAAAATTTATAGTTGTAATATATATTAATTAAAAAGCAATCAGGTTATTAGTATAAATTTATACGTTTTTTAACTATATAACAAACGGTATTTAGACAAATTGAGATAACTGTAGTAAATTGTTATTTATAGTAATGTCTATGATATGTACCTAGTTTATGAGCTATTAGTTTATATGTATTTGTTGCCAACAAAAGCTCTCAATCCATTTATTGGCATACCGCCATCAGTCAAAAAAAACTCTACAATTAATACCAACCGACCAATCATCTTCAAATACCAGTGAGTAGGAGAGTATTATGGTTAAACAG
>Ga0193951_1000802_pt1 | contig 13974 bp, 8 predicted proteins | sample BB_2_MG_FD_140370 | JGI IMG/M metagenome (GOLD analysis project Ga0193951, IMG submission 140370) | Microbial mat bacterial communities from the Broadkill River, Lewes, Delaware, United States - BB_2_MG | ecosystem: Environmental > Aquatic > Freshwater > River > Microbial mats | place: USA... | reverse complement strand
CTATCAAAAAGCACCTTAGCACTATTTCTCTCACTATCAACAAATAAGTCGAATATTGATATCTTTTTATCTAAAGGATATTTTAAATTCTCAAACGAAAAGTTATTACAGAATGTAATATCTCCATTATAATTGGTTTCATATACCATTTCTGGTAACATCTCAGCAAATTCTCTAAATCGATGCTCACTACGTTTAATTTTCTCTTCTGCAATAAAACGTTTATAGGTAGTAGCAATTATATTCCCCACTGTTTTAGTAAATTCAACCTGAGGTGCATTTTCTTCGCATTTGTCTTTCGACTTTACAATCTCAATAATTGCGTAGATAATTTTATCAACAAATATCGGAAAAAGTACAATATTGCCTCCTTGTGATTCTTTATCTGCTACCAAATCTGTTTGAATGGCATTGTCAAAACAATATAATTTCTGTTCAGTCAGTTGATTTATTAACTGAGAATTGTATTTTAAAACAAACCTTTCTTGCTTGTCATCAACATCGTTTGAAAAATGGTATTTAACAAAAGGTTCGGCTTTAACCTCTTCATATATGCATATCGATTTAATATCCAATTCATCAGAAATAATATTTAGTACAAAATTTATTTTCTCATCAAAATCAGACAAACTATTTAGCATCGAAGAGATTTCGGTCAAACGTTCTTGTCGTTTTAAATTTTGCTTTAATGATATTTCGAAATTTACCGAATGAGTTATATCATTCGATATTCCTGTTGTTCCAATAATGTTGTTATCACCCGATAAAATTGGTGTTTTAAACGTTTCGAACCACTTCTTTTCTTTACGTTTATATCCAAGAATTCGCTTTTGCTTTCTTGTTATAATAACTTCATTATCCTCTTTCACATATGAATCGGCCTCTTTTTCAGGAAATAAATCATAGTCCGATTTCCCTATAATGTCCTTTATTCCTAGCTTCAAAAAGTTTGCAAAAGGTTTATTTACGCTTATATAAATACCATTTTTATCTTTCAACCATGCTTCTTGTGGAATATTATCAATAATAGCATTCTGTTTTGCTCTACTATCCATAACATCCTTTTCGGCTTTACGAATATCCGATTTATCAACCATAACAATTAATAAGTGAGGAATATCTTCAATTATTAATTCTTCGGAATAAAGTACTATATCTTTTGTTTCACCACTCTTTGTTGTCAAAGTAATTTGTGTTACCGACGATGGTGTTGAAGTATTATAAAGTTTAAATAATCTAAGCTGCTCCTGTTTTGTTATTATTCCTATTTCAGAACCTGTTTTACCTAAAATTTCCTCACGTGAAAGACCTGTTATTTTTAAAAAAGCCTTATTTACATCTATAAAAACACCTTCATCGATACGATTTATCGACATAGCATTAGGATTCGAATTAAATGCTTTTCGGAATTTATTTCGTTGCGCCGATATCTCTTTTTCCCATTTCAACTTAGTGCTAATATCAATACAACGTATATAAATAACTTTCTTATCGGACCAAACACCATCCGATACATGAATATTTACAGGTATTCTATTGCCTTTAGTTGTAGTAATTACCGATTGTAAAATCTCATTCGAAGAGACTGGTATATCTTGAATAAAATTTATAGTTGACTCTTTATAATCTGAATCAACAATATCAATAAAATTAACAGAATTAATATCTAACTGATTATACCCTAACTTATCAAAAACACTATCATTACATTGAATTATTTGCCAATCGGAATTTATTATAAATAGTAAATCTTCGATAGCATTAAAAACATGTCGGTAGCTTTTTTCCTCCTCAAGAAGTATATTTTCTATCTCCTTTTGTTCTGTAAAATTTGTAATTATATCTAAAACAGCCGGTTTATCATTTACTGTTATTATTGAATAATTAGACTGTAACCATTTTACATCGCCATTTTTGCCATTTGCGCGATATGTTATTCTATTGTTTGAATTATCTGCTGTGTATACTGTAGATAATATAAATTCTACATGGTTTACATCATTATCATGAACAAAATCTAAAACCGATTTACCAATTACTTCATCTTTAGAAAGACCTATTTTCCTCTCTAAAGTTTCGTTTATATAAATAAAGATACCATCCTGATAAATCGCCATAGGCAAAGCTGCCTGATTAATAAATTGATGGTATGGCAATTGATCTATATTCATTATTAACAATGTAATTATTTATGTTTAGCGCAATATACAAAAATCAAAAGCAAGGCATTATTGTAACTTTATTGATTAACAATATTAACCATGCTACAACTAAAAAGAGCTGCAGTTTCGGTACGCAAACGGCTATCGCCTAAGCTTACTGGTGCAAACGAGTTTTCAAAAGCTTGTTCAATCTCTTCAGGAGAAAAGTCGCCCTCGGGACCTATAATAATTAGTATATCTTTTCCTCTTGAAATAGCATTTTTAAGCAATACTCGCTCTTTAATCGAATTATCACAATATGCTATGAAACGATTTTCATAATTATCACCTTTTATAAAATCCGAAAACTTTGTTAACTCATCGAGCTGAGGCAAAGTAGCTTTAAACGACTGCTTCATAGCCGAAATCAAAATCTTCTCTAACCTATCGTTTTTTATAATCTTTCGTTCAGAATGTTTACAAAGCAGAGGGGTTATTCTATCAACACCTATCTCACAAGCCTTTTCTAAAAACCATTCTAGTCTATCAATATTTTTTGTTGGAGCAACAGCAATATGAATTTTATAATCACGTTTATCAGGATTTTCTAACTCCTCTACAATTGAAACAATTGTATGTTTCTGGTGCGACTGTATAATTTCGGCCTTAAAAAATCCTCCTTTACCATCTATTAAATGAACAAAATCACCTTCGGCAAGTCGCAAAACCTTATTGCAATGTCTAGACTCTGTTTCGTTAAAACAGTAATTTTTATCGGTTAAATCGGGTGTATAAAATAAATGCATTTTGCTTTTCTCTTTTAAATCTATTCTAGATTTACAAAAATAGGATTGTTTATGACACTCTATCATTTATTTACTCAGTAGTTCATACTTTTTTGATGATTATCAAAAAAACATAACGCGATAGTAGTAATTTATATGTAAAAAACTTTTCACTTCTCATTCTACTATAAACAATTATATAAACACCCGCTAGTAAAGGGAAAAATTAAACCAATATTAAGAAAAACAAGAAACTAATTACAGATGCAACGTAATGCTTAAAATTAAAACCTTTTTATATGAACCACCCAATCGTGCTTTAACACATACTTTCCACCAATATATGGATTACACCTCCACGACATTTTATTCGATCCTGCCAAACACTCCCACTCTACTCCATCAAAATTAAATTTATACATTCCTCCTTCACGCAATATTGAATATCGATAAGCCTTATCGGGAATTATTTCGGCTAAAAAATGCTTTTGATCAGCTTTCTCTTGTGGCGACACGCCATTTCTCCAAACATATCCGTAAACCATAAGATGCTGTTCTCCGTATTCATCAGTAACACATTTGTAAGCTATCCTAGCCGAACTGTCATGTACTTTACCATCAGTTAAACCATCAATTTTCGATAAGCCATTCATATCCTCACCACCTATCTCTTCGTATGTATAATACCACGAGGGCGTTGCTATAATAATGCCATCAATCCTATCAGACACCCTATTTATGGTAATCTCAAACATATTACTCGATTGACCTGCTGGAATTCTAATTGTATCAAAATCCAAATATTCATCCTTGGTACACGAAGCCAAAACTAACAGTATCAGTAAATACTTTCTCATGGTTTAATTTTAAAATATACTTATAACAACTTGTATTGTAGATAACAGAAATTACAAGAAATTCATAAACTAATCAATACCTAATCTTAAAAAGAAAAAGCTCACCCGTTCGCAATTAAAATGTATTAAGGCTATATTTGAAGACTGTTTTTTTTACGCAAAACTTATGAAAATATTACACACTTCGGATTGGCATTTGGGAAAGAGATTAGAGAACTTCGCACGAATTGAAGAGCAACGCGATTTTTTATTAGAGATAGAACAAATTGCCGACAACAACAATGTTGACGCGGTGGTTATTGCTGGCGATCTGTTCGATACTTTCTCTCCTCCTATTGATGCTCTTGAGCTTTTTTACAAATCGCTTAAGAAGATTAGCAAAAACGGTAAACGTCCGGTTATTGCCATAGCTGGCAATCACGATTCGCCAGATCGCATTGCTGCTCCAGACCCTCTTGCAAAAGAGTGTGGCATATTTTTGATTGGTTATCCAAACACAAAATTAGGTTCTATTAAACTTGATTCGGGTGTTGAGATTACAAAAACAGACAACGGATTTATAGAATTAATAACACCAAACAGCAATATTCCACTAAGATTACTGCACACTCCCTATGCCAATAGCATACGTATGAATCAGTATATCGATCCGGAAAACGAAGGCGAGCTGCGCGATTTATTGGCTAACCACTGGCAAGAGTTATCAAACAAATATTGCGATAAAAATGGTGTTAATATACTAATGACACACCTTTTTGTTATTAACAAAGATGGTGAACAACCCGAAGAGCCAGAAGATGAAAAACCAATTCTTCACGTTGGTGGTGCTCAGGCTATTTTCACCGAAAACATTCCCACAGGAATAAATTATGTTGCGCTTGGACACCTTCACCGCAAACAAATAGTTAACTCAAATAAATGTCCAATAATTTACTCAGGAAGCCCTTTATCATACTCATTTGCCGAGGCTCAGCAAGAGAAATATGTTATACTTATTGAGAGTAACGATAATAAAATTACTACAACCGATATAAAACTAAATTCGGGAAAATCGCTTTTGCGTAAGACTTTCGATAACATTGCCCAAGCGGTTACTTGGTTACAAGAGAACCAAAACTGTTTATTAGAACTTACAATTAAAACAGACGATTATCTGTCGGCTGAAGATAGAAAAGCTCTTTACAATGCCCATGATGGAATAATTACAATTATTCCCGAAATTAAAAACAAGGATATATTTTTTGAAAATAATGGTACAGATATCGACCTGAAAAAATCGAGAGAAGAACTTTTTAAAGAATATTTCTTTAAGAGCAAAGGACAAGAGGCTAACGACAGCATTATGAATATCTTTAAAGAGATAACAGCGGAAGATAGTTGAAAGTTGCAAGTTAAAAGTTACAAGTCATCACATCACCACATCATCAAATAATCACATCAACATGCAACCATTATCACTTACAATAGAAGGACTTTACTCCTACCAACAACGACAAACAATAGACTTCGAAAAGCTTTGCGATGCCCATATTTTTGGCATCTTTGGAGGTGTAGGGTCGGGTAAATCGTCGATACTTGAAGCTATAGTATTTTCGCTATACGGACGCACCGATAGACTTAACCTTAGTGGTGACAACCGTAACTACAACATGCTTAATCTTAAGTCGAACAAGCTTTTTGTTGAGTTTATATTCTCGTCAGGACAAGAGGCTACTTTGTATAAAACGGTAGTTACTGGTAAACGAAACTCTAAGCGTTTCGACGATGTTCCAAAATTCGACCATAAATGTTTTGTACAAAACAGTAACCAATGGCACGAGATTGAGTTAAAAGAGATTGAAAAAGCCATTGGACTTAACTACGACAACTTTAAACGCACCGTAATAATTCCTCAAGGTCAGTTTCAAGAATTTTTACAGTTGGGCGAGACTGCTCGTACCGAGATGATGAAAGAACTTTTTAATCTGGAGAAGTACGACCTATTTGGCAAAGCAAAAAATCTAGACTCGAAGAACAGCGAGAATTTAACATACATAAAAGGACAGCTAGAGCAAATTGGCGAGGTTTCGAAAGAACTTATTACAGAAAAGAAAGCCGCATCGGCAGCTATTCAAATTAACATTGAAGATATTACTAACCAAATTAAACAACTAAATAGCAAACGCGAAAGCCTTCAAACCATTAAAGATAAACACCAAAAGCTTGCCGATTTAAACAACAAACTTTGGGCACTAACCAACCAAAAGGACGATATTAAATCACGCGAGAAAAACTTATCGCAATATATCGACTGCTCAAACACTTTTAAAGAGCTAATAAATAAAGTTGACGAAAAAGAGTTGCTAAAAGAATCGCTTTTACAACAACATATAGGCGGATTAACTAAACTAGAGGTACTGAATAAGGATCTTGAAAAAGTTATTGCCGACATTGCCAAAATTGAGCCCGAATATAACAACCGCGAAAAAATAACCGAGCGCATATCTGCTCTTACTGCTATAGCCGAGATCCTTGAGAAAGAAAAAGATAAGGAAGTACAAAAAGATCGTATTAAAAAAGGCGAGGCTATTATTGAACAAACACGTAAAAAAACAACCGAAGTAACTGCCGAAATAGAGGCATTAAACCTACAAATAACCGAACTACATAAGATAGATACCGACATTGAGCGACTAAGTAAGATTAAAGAGTGGTTTTTAAAACAGATAACTTTAACTGATAGACAAAAAGAGCTGAACACCAACATTTCTGAAATAAACCTTAAAACACAAAAACAGAACGACGAGGCAAACAAGCTATTCGAATCAATTAACATTAAAAAGAATGGCGAAAGCTTGAGCCAGATTAGCTCTATTATCGACAATAAAACTGATTTACAACAACAAGAACTTACAAAAACCGAAAATGCTCTTCAACAAAAACTGGTAGAAGAACATTTAGGCGAGGTGTCGCGCAATCTTACAGACGGAACTCCTTGCCCACTATGCGGATCGGAGCACCATCCACATAAGTGGACAGCCGAAAATTACCAACATGAAATTACAGAGCTCAACAAAACAAAAAAACAGATTTCTAACTATATAGAAACTCTGCGCCAAGCAAAAAGTACTATTACCCACATTAACGAAAGGGTTATTGAATACTCTACCGAAAAAGAGAGACTTACAAATCTGCTTTCTGAAATAAATAAGGCAACAGAGAATCATCATAAAGAATTTATCTGGGGCAATTCGGCCGATTATTCTATCGAAAAAATTGTTGCCGAAATAGAGAAAGGTCAAAAAACTCTTAATCTTATTCGCTCATTCGAAAATCAGCGTCAGCAAAAAGATGCTGCTCTAAAAACAGAAACTGCTAATCTCGAAAAATATATAAAAGCATCGGAACAAATTCAAAACCAAATAAACAGTTTAGCAACCGAGATATCTGTTCTACAAAGCCGAATACCAAATTTCGAATTGTATAATATTAACGAATTAAACAGTCAAAGCATTGAGACCGAAAAGGCTACATTAACCGATAATATTAAAAAGCTTGAGCAACAATACCAGTTTTTAATCGAAAAACGAAACAATATCGATAAAGATATTGCCAATATTTCGGGTCAAATTCAGATAATTAAAGAAAATCTTCAGCTAACAGAAAACGAGCTAAAAGAGACACTAAACGCCCTTGCTAAAAATATTGAAAACTCAAATTACACTACTCTCGAACAAGTTAAAGCTATTTTAAATCAGCCTATCGACATAAAAAAAGAACAACAGGCTATTGAGGCATTTAACAAAGAACTATTTGCCTTAGAAAAAGAGAAAGCTCCTCTACAAGAAGAGTTAAAAGAGAGCGTGTTTAATAACAACGAGCTTACTGATATTATTGACCAAATTACACAACAAACCCAAAAGCTATCGGAACATCAAAAACAATTAGGCGAAATTACAAGCGAGCTTAAGCAGCTAACTACTCGTTTCGATAAACAAAAAGAACTTAGCAAAGAGTTTAACAAGCTTCAAAACCGAGCCGAAGATATTAAAACCCTTATGCAGCTGTTTAAAGGCAAAGGATTTGTTAACTATATATCGGGCACATTCCTACAAAACATTGTAATGGTTGCCAACAACCGTTTTTACAAGCTAACAAACCAAAAGCTGCGTTTAGAACTGTCTGAGGACAACAAATTTATGGTTCGCGATTATCTAAACGGAGGTCAGTTGCGCAACATAAAAACGCTGTCGGGCGGACAAACATTCCAAGCAGCACTAAGCCTGGCTCTGGCCTTGTCCGACAATATTCAGAAACACTGTGGCACGGGACAAAGCTTTTTCTTCCTCGACGAAGGTTTCGGCTCGCTCGATAAGCAATCGCTTGGAATTGTGTTCGACGCACTTAAATCGTTACGCAAAGAGAATCGCATTGTAGGTGTTATCTCTCACGTTGAAGATATGCAACAAGAAATTGGCGCACATCTATCAATCGAAAACCATTCGGAAACAGGAAGTATTATTAAAACAAACTGGTAGGATTTACTATGTAATATTTTTAATATATGATGTTGAGACGTTGCATGCGACGTCTCCTACTAGAAATTTTTTACGAAGCCCTTTAGACACAAAATACCTACTAGAAATTTTTTATGAAGCCATTTAGGTACAAAATACCTACTAGAAATTTTTCACGAAGCCTTTTAGGTACAAAATACCTACTAGAAATTTTTCACGAAGCCTTTTAGGCACAAAATACCTACTAGAAATTTTTTACGAAGCCTTTTAGGTACAAAATATCGACTAGAAATTTTTCACGAAGCCTTTTAGGTACAAAATACCTACTAGAAATTTTTTATGAAGCCTTTTAGGTACAAAATATCAACTAGAAATTTTTCACGAAGCCTTTTAGGTACAAAATACCTACTAGAAATTTTTTACGAAGCCTTTTAGGTACAAAATATCAACTAGAAATTTTTCACGAAGCCTTTTAGGCACAAAATACCTACTAGAAATTTTTTATGAAGCCATTTAGGTACAAAATACCTACTAGAAATTTTTTTGAAGGGATTGTACCAGTAGATGACGTCACAATTTTTTTATAATGTTCTGCATCAATAAAATTTTATGCACACGGGCAGTCCAGAGTAAAAACACGAGGCCGTGCGTCTTTACTATATACATATATATCGCGTAGCCTATGACACAAGAATAAAAAAATTAACAATAAGCAACTTTACACAGAAAACGGTTATGCTTAAACTCTCTATTTTATTATATTTAGTGCCGCTAAAATAAACAAGCAAAATAAAAGATGGTGTGTTTATTTGAAAATCACCTACAATAAAATAAATATCATGAATAAGATTAACTCTTTGAAAAAAATTCTCTTACTAATTCTGTTATGTAATTTTGCTCTTACCTCTAACCTATATTCTCAAAACAAGTACAAAAGAAAAATATCCATCAGTGAATGGATTGAGGAAATGGAGAAATGCAAAGACAAAGAATACGTGATAGAAGGCACAGAAATTTATTACGATTATAGTAAGGATTCTCTATACTCTTTTAAGCATTCCAGATCCATCAAACCAACAGATGAGGATAAAAAAAGTGAAAAAAAAATATTCCCTCTAGTCTTAATTAACAATTGCAAACTGCCAGAACCCACAACCTGTCAAGTTAGAAATATAATTTTTCAGAATAATATCTCCTTTCGTTTTTGTGAGGGAGCTACTCAGTTTATTTTTTATAATTGCAGCTTTAAACAAGGATTGGACTTCCATCAATCAGATTTGGGAACTTTAGAATTTTGGTATTGTTCTATAATGCAAAGAACTGTTGTTAATGAATTACAAATTAGTGTTCTTTCATTTAATAATTGTTTATTCTGTACTGACCATAAAATTGTACAAACTAGACAACGTTACGGATTTGAAAAAGAAAATCAAAATTATCAGTATTTATTCAGGATTTGTCAGAATGAAAAAAAAATAAATGCATTTTCTTTGTACAATTGCAAAATATTGCCCACTGAAGTAATGCCAATACTATATTTTAAAGGTGGGAAATATGATGTTATTCAATTTCAAGGTATGGATTTTTCAAACAGTGCTGTTGACTTTACAGCCTGTTCAGTAAAAGAGAATTTTACAGTTCGCAATTGTAAGTTTAAGCAGCCCTTTGGAATGCATCAGTTTAATTTCCCCAAGGACAATACCTCTTTTAATTGGAACCAAATAGATTCGGTGGGTATCGGATTTTATACGTATTACGATCAAGCACCCTACACCCATAAAACAGACACCTTAATTTCTAATGTTTACAATTTCAACGAACTGAACAGCTCATACAGAAAGTTTTTTTCGATGTACCGAACCCAGGGCGATATGGAATCGGCCAATGCTTGTTATAAGCAAATGAAAGATATGGAAACTGGGAAATATCACCATTTGTACCAACAAAATCCAAATATAAAAAATTGGTTCAATTGGAGGTTTAACCAATTCCTAAAATATTTCTCAGAGTATGGTACCAATCCGGTACAATCATTGATTATTTCAATGTGGGTCATTCTTATTTTCGCTGCTGTTTACTTCTTTTTCTACAGCGATTGGGATGGTATAAACAGAACCTTTTTAATCAAAAAGCATAGAACTATTATGCAATATTTTAGTTCGGAGCAGAGATTAGAAGATTTCTATACAGAGAATTATATAGACGATTTAAAAACTTTTGCCGAGTATAAACAGGAGATGAAAGAGAGTAAAGTTCTTGTACCATTGTTTATTATTTTACTGGGAAAGCCTTTGTATCTGTTTTCAGTTATCAAATATAAAATTGTAAGCTTTATTTACCGAAGAACAGAAGTACTTCAAGGGCGATGGGTAGATTTAAAATCTGCACGCAAAGTGTTTGTGGGTGTTACAGTAGTTATTTCTGTGTTAATTTACCTTATTTACCTTGGAATAATTCGTGCGCTTAATTCCATAACTCTTAGCATTAATTCATTTTCTACACTTGGTTTTGGAGCAATACCTGTAAAAGGAGCATCACGATACATAACCATACTCGAAGGATTTCTAGGCTGGTTCCTGTTGAGTATTTTTAGTGTTTCACTAATAAGTCAAATGATACAGAATTAAATTACGTAAGTGGTTATGAATAACAGCTATTGCTGTTTTAATGCCTAATCCCCTACTTCACTTTTTTTTTTACAAAGGGTGATGTTAATTATATTAATTAAAAGACAAAGAATACTCACAAATAAAAACTTAAACAACAATGAAAAAATTTAGAATCGGACTAATTATTGCGGCAGTAATAATTATTGTAGCAGAACTGTTTATTATAGATTATAGTAATTTAAATTGGCCAAACGCAATTGGCCCTTTACTAACAGTAACTGCAATGATCCTTTTAATCGCTAGCATGTTAATTTCGATTAAGCAAGACAAGAAATAGACACTACTAGCGCTCTAATATTTTAGAATGTTATGTAATCAATCCCGATTTAGCATACAAGCACAATTACAACAATCAAATATGGACTGTAAAAAATATGACTATTTCAAAAAGCGATTGGATTAAAAAAATAGCAATGCTAACTCAAGTGTAAACATCTAAACTTTATTTAATAAACAATAGCAACTCAATTAATTAAACAAATAAAAAACTATGAAAAGTAAATTATTAATCATCACAGTATTTATCCTTTTTGTTCAATCTGTTTTTTCTCAAGAAAAAAATATTGTAATAAAAGCTACATCAAAATTTGTTGACATAAAAGATGGAGATATATTAAAAAAAGGCTCTTGGACAATTGTTCCAGAGGCAAAACCAGATGTGTATTTAACCTCTAGTAAAAAAGTTGCATTTTATACAGATATTGATTCAATTTCATTTGACGTTGATCCTAGTGTTGATGCTTATAATTTCTGTATAATATTAAATGATAAGGATACTGCTTATACACAGATCAAATATCAAATACCTTATTTAGACAAACTGAAAATTGCAAAAAAGTATAACTATTCAGACAATAGATTTTTTCCTCTTTTTAGTTATCAGTCAAAAGAAAACGAAAACCTTATAAAACTCCGAAACAATTTCAAATTAGATTCAATTGCTGGACAAGGAAATGAAATTTCCAAAATAATTAATCTAATGCATTGGGTTCACAATATTATTAAACACGATGGTAGTAGTAGAAATCCTTCTAGCGTAAATGCAATAGATTTAATAAAAGTATGCAAATCAGAAAACCGAGGTGTTAATTGTAGAATGATGGCAATAATATTAAATGAATGTTATTTGTCTTTAGGTTTTAAATCGAGATATGTTACATGTATGCCTAAAGAAACTGATTTTAACGACTGTCATGTTATTAACTCCGTTTTCTGTAATGAATTAAATAAATGGATTTGGATTGATCCTACTTTTGATGCTTATATTATGAATGAAAATGGAGATTTATTAGGTATTCAAGAAGTAAGAGAAAGACTTATTGAAGGAAAAAAAATAATTCTTAATCCCGATGCTAATTGGAATAGAATAAAATCTCAAACAAAAGAGTTTTACTTAGAAACATACATGGCAAAGAATTTATATCGCCTTCAGTGTCCAATAATTAGTGCATTCGGATACGAAAACAGCAGCAAAGGAAAAGAGATTACGTTTGTAGAACTTCTTCCTTTAGATGGAATAGTACAAGAACCTCAGCATTCTGAATTCACAAATGACAATGATGTTAAATACACTTTTTACAAAACAAATAATCCCGATTCATTTTGGACAGATAAATTCTAAAAATTTAAGCCCGCAACACCGCTAGTTGTATTAATTATAATTTTCAGCATTCATATTTAATATCTTTTTATAAAGACGCACGGCCGTGCGTCTTTACTATATACACCGAAACACATATTTACATGCCATGACTATGGCATGCAAAACTTTCAAACTGTAGGATTAAAATGTTTTGGCACAAAAACATTTTAATCCTTAACTTGTTTCACATACTCAATTAAAGTAGGCAAAGTATCAATTGTTTTATTTAAAAATTGTGAGAAGTATAAACTAATAAAGTTTTAAGTATAGGCTTATTAAACAATAAATAACTAACAAATATGAACACACAAAATGTAATAGAAAAATTAACAGCTATGGCTGTTGAATATGGCCCAAGACTAATTGGAGCCATACTTGTATTAATTGTTGGAGCATGGATAATTAAGTCGTTTACCAATGCTTTTGGCAAAATGCTCGACAAACGAAATACCAGTGCGTCGTTAAAACCATTTTTAAAAGGTATAATTTCTGTGCTATTAAAAGCAATGCTTATTTTTAGTGTGCTTGGAATGGTAGGCATTGAAATGACATCGTTTATTGCTATTCTGGGAGCAGCAGGTTTAGCCGTTGGTCTGGCACTATCAGGAACATTGCAAAACTTTGCAGGTGGAGTAATTATATTAGTCTTCAAACCCTACAAAGTTGGCGATATAATAGATGCACAAGGACATATAGGCAAGGTTCACGAAATTCAAATCTTTAACACAATTTTAAAAACACCCGACAATAAAACTATTGTTATTCCTAATACAGGATTATCAAATTCTTCGATAACAAATTATTCAACAGAAGAGAAAAGAAGAGTAGATTGGACTTTTGGTATTGCTTATGGAGACAATATTGACAAGGCCAGAGCAGTAATAAAACAAATAGCCGATAATGACGAAAGAATATTAAAAGATCCTGAAATTTTTATCGCTGTTTCGGAACTTGGCGACAGTTCGGTAAATTTTGCTGTCCGAGCTTGGGTAAATTCAGCCGATTATTGGGACGTGTTTTTTGCCATGAACGAAAATATTTATAAAACATTTGCAAACGAGGGGCTAAATATTCCTTTCCCTCAAATGGATGTTCATTTGCACAATAAATAAGAAAACAATATCAAAGTAATAAAAAGCGGTATAAACAGAAATGTAAGTTTCTATTTATACCGCTTTTCTGTACATCCACTTATCCATACTCAATTTTTTATTTCATAAAATTAATAATACATTTGCCGCGTAATGGTGGAATTCATCTCTAACCCGATGAATCCTTAATATGGGAATCTCGTTTAAATCGAGAGCTGTACCCGCAGCCGTATGCTTCAGTACGTTTCTTACCAATCTGTGCCACTGTTCCGTTTGTTCGGAATGGGAAGGCG
>Ga0193951_1000798_pt1 | contig 14025 bp, 9 predicted proteins | sample BB_2_MG_FD_140370 | JGI IMG/M metagenome (GOLD analysis project Ga0193951, IMG submission 140370) | Microbial mat bacterial communities from the Broadkill River, Lewes, Delaware, United States - BB_2_MG | ecosystem: Environmental > Aquatic > Freshwater > River > Microbial mats | place: USA... | reverse complement strand
TCCCCTTTGTTACAAATCACCAAGCAGCAAACTAAAAGCCGAAGCCATACAAAGTACTGTACAAATAGCGGCAGCGATCTATGTATACGCTCACACCACAAGGCAACCTGCCTTAAAAGCTGTCGTTAAAGTATCAGCCAACAGCCTGCACTACATGAGTTATACAGACCTACACGCATCGTGCACCAAAATATACAAAATAGCGAACGCCATATTTCGTCCGTTACGCGACTATGGCGTTACGCGAGCAAGCATTTCACAATTGAAACAGCAGCTTGATGATCTTGAGGCTTGCCCGCTAAGGAGCGAGCCACTGAGTACTCCGCAAGCAACCGATGAACTAAGCTCTCTGTTTGATCGTACCGACCACTTGCTGCGTTACAAAATAGATAAACTGATGCTAATGCTTGAATTGGCAGAACCCATAGCATACAATGCCTATCTGGCAGCGCGCATAATAGTGGACCTCAAAGGCGTAAAAATCCCAAAAGCGGAAGCGCTAGAGGCCTAAGTCCACACCCAACAAACTAAGGCACGCAATGCACATTATCCTACAAATTGACTAACAATCAGTAATTTGTTGATAAATAATTAATACAATACGGTGAATAACTGTTGTATTTTGATATTTTAGAAGAGAAATTATTGCTACAACTAACAACGGATCCAATTAATAAAAATCTATAATTATGAAAAAAAGTATTTTATACATTGTTTTATTTGCCATTCATCTCAACTGCTTTGCTCAAGACAAAGCGCAACGCAATGTTGAATTAGAAAACACCATGGTCAATTCACCAACCATAATACTCGGTATTTTTACCATTGCCATGAACGAAATTGTAACCGAAAAACTACAAGATAGCTTTAAGGAAACGCTACCTAAAGCCATTGCAGAAAATAACGCATCCGCACTTACAAAGGATCTTTATGCAGTACTAGGCGATGTATCAGCTTCAATAATAAAGGTAAAGAAATCGTACGAAGAAAATATTGATAGCCTGAAACAACACGACAGCAAAAACTTTGAAAAACTTCTGCAATTGGAAGCGTTTGACAAAGTACTAAAAACAGCCAAAACTTATGACTTAAAAGGGGTCTTTCCAAACCTGACAGAAGAAGTAAGTAATGAGCAATTTATACAGATTATTTCATACATGATTATTGCTGACAAACTAGACGAAGGCACAGTCAATAAAAACATTGTTGATGCTTATATGAAGACCATTGAAAGCTACAATGAAGTACTTAACAATCTAAAAGAGGATGAAAAATTTGGCAGCATTGTGAAGCCTTTGACCATCTTTTAGAGAAACACACCCAATTCAAAGCATGAAGTCGCCCAAGAGAAAGTGACAGAAGCTTTAACTCCACTCCCCTCCTCCTGTAAATTGGCTAGAGGGGAGATTTTTTTTGAGTGACGGTAAAATGGCAACGGAGCCTTGTTTTGCCATGCTCCCTCTACCCTGTACTCATGAGCTTTTTGGGGGCCATGGACACAAATCTTGCCTTCGCCAAAAATGGTGCCATATCACTCTACAACTATGCTGAGCACTTTTGCCGTTATACATACTGCAACGCATAACTATCTCCGTTTTAAACAAAAACAGCTCCAATCCAACTCATTTGGGATATTTATACTCATGTGGTACTATTTTATTGGCATATGGATTATTCAACCCAAACTAAATGCGTATGTTCGTAATATATAAAGTTTTGATAGGTAGATAACACACTGCCCTTCTTGACTTAATAACCGACAAAACTACATCTACAGCATGAACCCCATAAAACACACCGGCGGCGCACGCATTGGCAAAACCAATGCCACATGGCCATTTGCAACCCTTACAGCCAATGAAGAACGCCTCGATTTAAACGCCACCATATTGGGTAATTTTTCCTTTACCCCCCAAGATATTGTCACGCTGGAGGAGCACAATGAATTTGGGAACAAAGGCATAAGAATCAACCATAAAGTAGAGGCATACAATGAAAAAATCATATTCTGGACAAATGATCCAATAGCTATTATAAATGCTGTGCAAAGCACTTTTATGAATGGCAGAGGCGCAAGCGCCCCAACCATAGCCACAGTTCGCACCAAGCAACAGCAAGGTGGCTTTCCCATAAAAATGAAAGCCGCACTTCTACTTTTCGCATTATGGAACATGTGTTTCCTATACGATTTCTACCAATTCTTTATTGCTAATACTAGTAATACCCCTATCGGCAACGGTGGCATGAGTGCCTTAGCCGGCATTGTGGGTGTTTCTATTCTCACACTCGTTTCAAGAGGCTTTAGAAAACTGATCTTAAAACCAGGCCGTGAGCTTAACGATGTTAAAGTATTTGTTTATTTTTTACTATTCATAGCTTGCCTTATGCTCGTCTCTTTCTTTTTTCTATTCAATTTTATTACCCACTAATAGAAGCTTAACCATTAGCACCCTATTAGCTGTTATAAATCAATCCAAAAAATATTTATTCACCTCAAATCAAACACAATGGAAATCATTAACAAAGAACAAAAACAACGTCATGGCTGCGTAACAGCCTTATTAGTCTTAATGCTTATTGGCAATTCGCTTACCGCCTTAATGTATCTATTTGCTACCGATATAGTGGCACAAGGCCTACCTGCAGGTAGCCCGTCATACATGCTAACTATACTCGCCGTACTGGGCATCATCAATGTCGCCTTTTCTGTGATGTTATTTAAATGGATGAAACTGGGCTTCTGGGGTTTTGTAGCATCTGGCATCGTTGCTGTTGCCATTAACCTAAACATAGGATTAGGTGTAGGACAGTCATTATTGGGCTTAGTGGGTATAATCATTCTGTTTGGTGTATTACAAATTAAGAAAGACGACGTTACCGCTTGGGATAATCTGGATTAAAAATCTACGACTAAAAACAACTCAGCCCTCTGTACAAAGTTTTGCACCAGGGCTGGGTTAACAACCACACCTCCACCTCAAAATACTCATTACCAAACACTTTAAATTAACGCACATGAGCGATCGGTACTTCTTACTAGCTGGCATCGTTTTCTTGCTAGTGCATGAGTTAGATGCTATACGCTGTAACGAATGGCGGCTTATACCCGGCCTATCTTCCCTTAAAGAACTTACGGCGCGAATGGTATTTATCGTCGTACACATTCCTCTTGTTTATGGATTATTGTGGTACATCAGTGCGTCACCTAAGCATCTCTATTTTGAAACGGCCTTTAAGCTCTTTCTCGTTTTACACCTTGTTATACACCTCACCTACGCCAAACACAAACACAACGGATTTAAAGACTTCTTATCGTGGTTCTTAATTGTTAGCGCGGGTATTTGTGGTTTTTTTGGATTGATTTGCTAGGAAAGCAACCCTTAGCCTTCTTTTCCCTCTCTATTATTAAACCACACATCATGATTAGATTTTTCGCATTGGGCATATTGGCATTAATTCTGTTTTCTTGCGACGACGAAAGCGTAGCTTACAACGAACAAAAACTTAACCAATCCAATGCCATCCATATTTTTGAGACCAAAACAAGCGTAAGCAATGAGCTGTCCATCACAATGGATGCTATCCTCAGCGACTCTAGATGTCCAGAAGGTGCCATTTGCATATGGGAAGGGAATGCAATGGTGAGGTATATGCTTAGCCGCAATAATCACTGCGACACCATTATTCTGAAACACATGGAAGTGATGGTTTTCCAATCGACACAGCACTTCACAGCCTCACCTTCAACCTACAAGATGTTACACCTTATCCACATACCAACCAATCAATACATACAATAAATACACCTCGAGACTTATAATCACGGGAGAATAACTTTTCCCTAATACGCTAATACTCATAAAATGCTTACAACGTAACAAAGGCGACCAAAAGGCCGCCTTTGTTATGTTATTCTTATCCTAAACCTAACTTGTTATCAACATGTTAGTGTTACTAGTTAATAATTTCATCAATGCTAATGAGGCGTTTGGTATGATCACTGTCGTAGTCAAACTCCATCTCTCCATTGGCACTAAGTGTAAGCGAATTTAAATCGTACCACACTATAGCCTTACCCACCTCAACACCATTCAAAAATTTGATTTGATAACTGTCTTTTGTTGGTTTTATAATTTGCAGGTTACTGTTGTTAGTTATCTTCATCGAAAACAAAGACACACTACGGCCTTTATATGTTTCAATCTTAACCACACCACCATCGTTTATTACAAACTGCATGCTCAGTAGACTCTTGTACACATCGGGGTTATGCTTATAAAACCCCGGATTATTCTTATTCATCAGGTTACGAACAGTAATACCAGAGATGCGTCCCCCATTTTGCGAAAGCAGTTTTATGGTAGCAAATAGCGCCACCATGTGCTTATTCACATTTTGCTGTTTATAAGTACTCATGTAGGCCTCAATCTGATCTTCAGCACTGAACGAAGCACTAGATAAGGTAATGGGTACATCTTTGGTCAGGCCTTCAATCTCACCGACAACGCCACGCACCACCACTTCATTTTTCGAATCAACAGTAATCTTTGGTTCAAAACTTACTTTATCGGTAGGAAACGACAGCAGGTCTATTTTTGAGCCATCCGCCTTATATTTACCATAAAAAGCCAGCTTCTTACCTTCGGGAGCTTCAAAAGTAATATTCTCACTCAAAATAGGATGTGCTCTATTTGATAAGCCCAGCACCAAATGAGCAGGCTGCTCACTGCGTGCCAACTCTCTACGATCCACATTTACCGATCCTGTATAATTGATTAAAGCATAAACGTTGCCTTTTCTGCCCACATTAAAAGCTTGCGTAAAGCCATTATCCGAACACTTAACAGGTAAAAACCACTCTAAAGAACCGCCCTGGTCGAAAGTAGCGAACCACAGATCACGCGTTCCTCCTGCGGCCATATATTCCTGATTACCAATTACAATATCATCTTGAAACCAGCCAGACACCATATATTTGCCATTCTCAGCCATGGTACGATCAGATATAAATACTTTGCCCTCATTGCCTTTCTCCACCGATTGAGCGATCATCTGCCAGATGTTATTCAAACGACTGTCGTTATTAATTTTAATGGCCATTGGCGTGTACTCCTCATACTCTGGCATTACTGAGCCAATGGGTGCATTAATGTAAGTGGGATCGGTAATGGTGTAAGTTCGTCCGTCAACCATTAAGTTATACCCCTCCACCGGCGTAGCAAAAGATACCGCCGCAGCCATATGACTAAAGTAAGTAAGTGCCACAGCATCTAAGCCCAATAGCTCATTAACCAATCGTGTGAATAAAACCACCCGATCCTCACAGTCGGAATAAGGGTAATAAAACAACTCATCTGGGAAGAACATCTTCTCCTTATTGAACTGATCACGATCTGTTTTATACTCGAATGAATGATGCAAATAATTCAAAATATAAGTCACCGCCTCAGTTTCCGATTTACCTTCTAATCGCGGTGTTAAGTATTCGTATAGTGTTTCTTTCACCGTGCCCGACATGGCCGCATTTAAATACACCGTATTTACCGTTTGTGGGTAGCTGGCCAGAAAAGCCATTACCGTTTTATCCATCTTCAGCTGCAAAGCTTCCGACTCATTTGGCAAAGTCGTTTTGCGTACCACAGCGTTTGATGGTGCATTAAAGTTAAGACTAAAAGGCAAATGTAAATCTACCTTTTTAGTTGCGCCTCCAAAACTCTCGGTATAAGTCATTAAGTTTCGCTTACCTAACTTTGTATTCATCAGGTAAAAATTACTGCCTTCAATATTGTAATATGGCTTTTCGTACACTTCTTGCATAAAAGGTAAAAGCAAACTTAATGAACTACCTGAGTAACCAATTTTGGCTTGATAACCTGCTTGATTCATAATGGCCCATGTCCAAATGGTTTGGTTATTAGCCGATGAAAAAAGCTGTTGCGAAGACTTATGTATCAGTTGATACACACCCCAGTCATTCAGATTTTTCTCTTCGGCATAAGCCACAAGAGACTCAATGTATAACTGGTAATAAGTCGCTGTAAATTTATCCCAATAGGAAGCAAAAGCGGCTGGCTTAACAGATGATAAACTCAGGTTCTTCATGCGCCTATCCAGACTTAAAGCAGCACTACTTCCAAAGAAATCAACGGATAAAGCTGTTTTATATGTCGCGGCATCTTGTGGCAGCTGAAGTATTGGTGTGATGGAATAAGCCGAAGCATCGGCAATCACTACCTCGGGTTTGATGGGTGCCGGAATAGCTATTGGCTCTGCGGCAGGATTAGAGTCTGCGATAGGGTCGAGTTTTTTTGTTGGCTCCACCTTATCAACAACAATGGGTTTATATACTGGCTGATCAATCGGCTTTGGCACCTCAATGGGCTTAACCACAGACTCAGTCTGTTCCACTTCTGTAAAACCCTTTTTTAAGTATTTTTTAAAGGCCGAATTCATCTGCTTCAGATGCGCATCGTACTCTGCTTGCATCCGCTTTAGATTAGCCTCATAATCCTTATTCATTCGATTAAGCTTGGCTTCATATTTCTCATCCATCTTTTTAAACGGATCATCATCTATTTGCGCCAAAGCACTGCTTGCCAAGCATAACAGCGCGAAAGAAAACACTAAAATTCGTTTCATCTGCTTAGATTTTTTTCATTTATCACATGAACTATACACTGCACAAGTTATTCATTATCCACACATTGCAAAACAGATGGAAATTAACCAACATGCCATGTTACATGAGATTTGGCCATCAAATAGCAAAATCTCACATTAGAGCTCATACAAAGTTAAGCTATTCAAAAACTGTTCCAAGTCTCAATGTAGCATTAAGCTATTTTATTATCCATAATCTTCCCATTTCATCCATCATTTTCCCGAACTCATCCACAATCTATTTGTTATTATAACTTTATAGACAAAATTTGCCCTTCGTTAAATCAACATGCAAACATCAATAATATTATAAACTCAACTATGAAAAAAAGAGGTGTATCACTAGCCATTGCCGTGGTCATTATCATTATGGCATTTGTTTTTGTAAAAGTTATTTCAGCATCCAAAAATGAAGAAGTTAAAGAACTGGCTCCTAAAGCGGGTGCTCTAGTTAACGTTATCTACCCTAAGCAAGAAACAATCGAGCATAGCCATAACGGCACTGGAAAACTAAGAGCCGTTGATCGTTTTGAAATAGTAGCCCAAGTTGATGGGCAGCTGCTACCATCTGCACGTCATTTTAAAGAAGGCCGGAGCTACAGAAAAGGGGAAGTGATGCTTGAAATTGATAAGCAAGAATACTACATGAATCTCCTTTCTCAGAAAAGTGATTTCATTACCTTAAGTACGTCTATTCTACCAGACTTAAAGTCAGATTACCCTGACTCTTACCCGATATGGCGCGAGTATGTATCTTCTATTGAAGTTAATAAAAGCATACCAGCCATTCCTGAAGCACAGAGTGAGCAAGAGCGTTTTTTCCTATCGGGCAAAGGTATTTTAAGCCGATACTACTCGGTTAAATCAGGTGAAGAAAAACTCGTGAAATATACCATTCGAGCACCTTTTACAGGGGTAGTAACCACCGTAAGTGCAGAAGCCGGTAAAGCAGTCAGGCCTGGATCGGCCTTGGGCACTATGATTAGTACTACCAAGTACGATTTAGAAATGACCATTCCATTAGCCAGTATGGAACAAATAAAGGTAGGCACCATTACCCAACTCACCTCATCAGAGATAGAAGGCCAATGGACTGGTAAAGTCGTACGCATTAGTGGTGATATTGATGAGCAATCGCAAAGCGTAAAAGTCTTTATTCGTACCCAAGGAACAGCTTTAAAAGAAGGCATGTACCTTAATGCTGCAATTGAGCAACAAGCACTACACAATGCCATGAAAGTACCACGCAAGATGCTAAACAACAAGGGCCAATTGTACACCGTAAGTAATGAACAACTAAAACTAACGCAAGTACAAGTCATTAGTAAACGTGGTGATTACGCCATTATAAAAGGCCTAAGCGAAGGCACGCCTATACTATCAACAGTTGTAAAAAGTGCTTACGATGGCATGCCGGTAAGAATTAATAAATAATCTCTAAAGAATAAAGCATCAGGGCAGAACACATGTGCATTAAAGCTTTGTGTTGTGATGTGCTGCACTTGTTAATCAATAAAAAACAGCAAAATGAAAAACCTCATAGCCTACTTTATGAAATTTCCGGTTGCCGTCAATCTAATTTTAGTGATGACGCTACTATTCGGTTTCTTTTCTTTAATGGGCATTCAAAAGAATTTCTTCCCCAATGTACCGCAACGTTACATTTATGTTGACATTGTGTACCCAGGCGCCTCACCAGAAGAAGTAGAGGAAGGCGCCATCCTCAAGATAGAAGAAAACGTGAAAGGCCTTGAAGGCATGGAGCGTATCACATCGGTATCGCGCGAAAACAGTGGAACGGTAACCATTGAAATGCTGAAGGGCACAGATATGGATGAAGCGCTTATTAAGGTCAAAAATGAAGTTGACCGTATCGCATCCTTTCCGGTGGGCATCGAATCGGTTGTTACCTACAAGCACGATGATGTCAACTTCTCCATCAACTATGTAGTAACACCAAAAGCCAATACTAACATATCTTTAAAGGCACTAAAAGCCACCGCCCGCCAAATGGAGCATGACCTCTTGCGTAAAGAGGGCATCTCCAAAGTAAGCATTGGGGGCTACCCTGATGAAGAAATAGCCATTTTGCTGAAAGAAGATGCCTTGGAAGCTTACAGCATCACTTTCTCAGAAGTGGCACGTGCCGTGGCATCTACTAACTTAATTATGACCGGAGGAAGCATTAAAGATGGTGAAGAAGAACTTTTTATACGGGTTCGCAACCGAGCTTATCAAAGTGAAGGCATTGAAGACATTGTGATACGCAACACCCCCAATGGTGGTATCATTCGCTTAAAAGATGTGGCTACCATACAAGACCAATGGGCCGATATGCCCTCTGAAGTGCTATTCAATAATAAACAAGGGGTGGTTATCACTATTCAAAACACCTTTTCAGAAGACATTATGACATCAACCGATGCCGTAAAAGACTACATTGCTGAATTTAACGAGAGCCAAGATCAATTAACAGCCGTCGTTATTCGTGACCAAAGCGACCTGTTAAATCAACGCATTGATTTACTAGGCAAAAACGGTATCATTGGCATTGTTCTTGTCCTACTTTTCCTTTCCTTGTTCCTCAACCCACGTATTGCTTTCTGGGTAGCATTAGGTATTCCATTCTCGATGCTTGGTATGTTTATTCTTATACCTGGCACACCTGTTACCATCAATATGCTATCGCTCTTCGGCCTAATATTGGTATTGGGTATATTGGTTGATGATGCTATCATAGTTGCCGAAAACATATACCGGCACTGGCAAATGGGCAAATCACCCATAAAAGCAGCAGTAGATGGCACTTTAGAAGTGACACCTGCCGTCTTATCTGGTATCTTAACTACAATGATGGCCTTCTCTGCCTTTATCTTCCTAGATGGCAGAATGGGCGATATGTTTAAAGAAATTTCGATCGTCGTGATTGCCATCTTATTTGTATCACTGGTAGAAGGTTTAATATTACTACCGGCTCACATCGCCCACTCCAAAGCGCTAAAGCCTGATTATAAGAGCAAATGGGTGCAATACATGGGTTGGGCTGAAAAGGGACTCTTAAAGGTTCGTGACATCACCTATTTGCCACTGGTTAAAAATGCCATTAAATACAAAACCATCACTTTTGCTACATTTATCGCCATGTTCATTATATCCATTGGCATGGTAAAAGCCCGATGGGTTAATGTTACTTTCTTTCCTCAGGTAGATGGCGACAACATAACCATAAGTTTGGCCATGCCATCGGGAACAGATGAAACGATGACACAAAAGGAGATCGATAAAATCACCACCGCCATTTGGGAAGTTAACGAAGAAATGAAACCATTGCAACCAGGCAATGCCAGCATTATCAAGCAAACTTTTCAGCAGTTTCAAGGCAGTGGCAGTAAAGCTTCTGTTCAAATCACCATGTTAGACGGCGAATCGAGGGCTTCAACAACAGATGATGTAACCATACGCTTGCGCGAAAAAGTAGGTGATATAGCTGGTGCAGAAGCCTTACTATTCGAAGGTTTTAATCCCTTTGGTAAAGCTTTAGTTATTTCCTTAGTGGGCGATGATAATACCATTCTTAGGGAAGCCAAAGAAGAACTGAAAAAAGGCCTGAATAGCATGCCTGAGGTAACCGATGTGTCGGACAAAACGCCAATTGGAAATCGGGAGGTAGAAATAACACTTAAGGAAAAAGCGCACCACTTGGGCATCAGCTTACAAGATGTAATTGGCCAGGTGCGAGAAGCCTTTTGGGGTAATGAAGCACAACGCCTGCAGCGCGGCAAAGATGAAGTAAAGGTATGGGTTAAGTACAGTGAAGACAATCGGAAATCCATTGGCCAATTAGAAGACATGAAAATTCGTTTGGGCAACGGTGTGGCCTATCCCCTTTCTGAACTGGTGACACTTAACACTGTAAATGGCTTCTCAAGCATTCAGCACCTCGACTTTGACAGAGAAGTACAGGTTGAAGCCAATCAATCAGATCCTACATCATCATTACCAGATCTCATCCAAAAGATAGAGGCAGATATCCTAACACCCATTTATGCCAAGTACCCTGGTGTAAAAGCCAATTATGATGGTCAAAAACGCGAAAGTAAAAAGGTGGGCGACTCAATGGCTAAAGTCATGCCAATTATTTTACTACTCATGTTTTGTGTTGTCATTTTAACACTTCGTTCAGTCTCCCAATCGCTGCTGGTATATATGATGATACCTCTAAGTTTAGTAGGTGTTATTCTTGGCCATTGGATCCACGGCATGTCCTTAAGTTTAATGTCAGGCATGGGTGTTATTGCCCTTATTGGTGTGATGATTAACGACTCTTTGGTACTCATCAATGCACTTAACATTAACTTAAAAGATGGCATGACATACGAAGAGGCCTTGGTAGAAGCGGCCACGTCACGTTTCAGACCCATTATACTCACGACGCTTACCACCATAGCAGGCATGGCACCCATGCTACTTGAAACAAGCATGCAAGCCCGCTTTTTGATTCCTATGGCTATATCAGTAAGTTATGGCATGGCCATGGCCACTACCACAACCTTAATACTCTTACCTGTTATGTTACTCATTGCCAATGGCACCCGATTTAAGTGGAGCACACTCATTTTAGGTAAAAAGGTCAATCGTGAAGAAATTGAACCGGCTATTAAAGAATTAAAATACATCGATGACTATGAAAAATAAATATACCATTATCATTGCCCTATGTTTGAGCAGCATAAGCATAGCTGCTCAAACACTTCCCGATTCATCTGCTCAGCTAACTTTACAGAAAGCAGTTGAAATTGCCATGGTGAATAACTACGACATTAAAATTGCCAGTGCAGAACGTGAAAAAGCGAGTAACAACAACACCATTGGCAATGCCGGCTTATTGCCTTCATTAAGCCTTAGCGGTGGTGCAGAATATTCCAATTCTGATACTGAGCTTGAGATATTAGGCAATCCAGACATAATAGAGGTGGATGGTGCCGAATCAATGAGCTACAATGCCAATGCACGCATAGATTACACTTTGTTCGACGGCTTTGGAAACATCTATACTTACAAAAAGCTAAAAAGTACCGATCATATGCAAGAGACCATATTCCGCCAACAAACGGAAGCTACTATCGTGCAGGTAGCCGAACGCTATTATCAGGTTTGCAGAGCTCAACAAAACCTGAACTTAGCAAAAGAATCCATGCGCATATCACGCGATCGACATCAAAAGGCCATTGATCAAAAAGCTTATGGACAAGCTAACCAACTGGATATACTCAATGCCGAAGTGGACATGAATAACGACAGTACCGTGATACTTCAAACGGAGCAAAGTTATCTGCAAAGTGTAAAAAACCTTAACCTTGTCCTTGGCGTACCTATCCAAAACACCTACGAAGTAGATAATAGTATAAGCTATCGCGACGACTTTACTGCTGATGCAATAATTACCGGTGCTTTAACTAACAATGCCAGCTTATTGGCACAGCAACAGCAACAACAAATAACAGGTTTGGATGTGAAAATTACAGATGCTAAAAGGTACCCTACTCTATCAGCTTATGGTCAATATGGTTATTCTCGACAAGATAATGATGCAGGCCAAATGTTGTACAACCAAAACATAGGATCATCAGCTGGTGTGTCACTTAAATTCAATGTATTTAATGGGCAACAGCAACGTACCAAAGAAAAAAATGCGCGCCTAAACTTGCTTAGTCAGGAAGAACGCACGCACCAGGTAAAATCAGAGATAGAACGTGATGCTTCTAACGCTTATACCGACTATATTTACAAACGAAGAATAGTAGATTTGCAGGAGAGCAGCCTAGAGCAAGCAAAGCTAAACTTCGAGCAAACACAAGAGATGTTTCAATTGGGACGTGTAACATCAATAGAATTTAGAACGGCACAGCAAAATTTGTTAAATGTGGCTGCGCAATATAACGATGCCCAATACACAGCAAAGGTAGCTGAGTTTTATCTGCTTCAATTAACAGGTGAATTGATACAATAAACATGAATACAATTAAGGCAATTACACTACGAAATAACAAGTTAAAACTGCTATTAACCCCTTTTATCCTCATTGGGATTATATTTGCATCCTTAGCCTTTGCCATCTTGTTCCAGTATAGGTCTTTCGAAAACATTATTGACCTACCCCTTGAGCGCATGGTTATTGGCTTTGGAGAAGCCATACTGGTCGTCTTCTTTTACAATTTTCTCATTCGCAAACTCAACATTCTTTACCCTTGGAAACGCAATTGGTTCATCAGATCACTTATCGATTTTGGTATCGTAACGATATTTCCAACCATTGTAATAACAGTCATTAATTATGCTCTGCATGCCGGCTGGATCGCTGATACCAATGAGGAATATCGGATGTTTATCTACATTATGCCACTGCTAATTAGTGCCTTGTTCATGGTAGTGGTTGAAATGATAGTGGCTACAGAAGAACGCAATCACTTGGAAGTAAAACTAGCACTTGCCGAAAAAGAACAGATCAACAGCAAATATTGTGCACTTAAAGGACAGCTCGATCATCATTTTCTATTTAACAATCTGAGTGTCTTATCATCCATCATTTACGAAAGCACCGAAAAGGCAGATCAGTTTATTCAAGATTTTGCATCTATTTATCGTTATGTGCTTTCCATAAATAAACAAGATTTGGTGTCGATAAAAGAAGAACTCAACTTTATTGACACCTACCTCACACTTTATAAATACAGATTTGAAGATGGTTTTGACTACCACCTAGACATTAACGAGAAAGCAGAGGCTTGCTCCATTCCACCATTAAGCCTACAGGTAGTAGTCGAAAATGTATTTAAACACAATGTTATCTCTCGACTAAAGCCGCTTAAACTAAGCATTAGCGTTGAGAATGACACGCTTGTTATTAAAAATAATATGCAGGCTAAGACTGACAAAGTGGAATCGACCAAAACAGGACAAAGCAATCTCATCGAAAAGTTTAAGCTTCTCAATTGTGACTTGCCAACCTTTTCTGTTGAAACCGATTTTTATATTGTACGTATCCCTTTAATACAAACTGATGATGATCGAAGTATTAATCGTTGAAGATGAAATGCCATCGGCCAGAAAATTAAAGGCCATGCTAGAGGTTGTAGCTCCCGATTTTAAGGTGGTTACCATCCTAGATTCCATTGCCGAAACGCTTGAATTTTTACCCAATAATAACATCGCGTTAATCTTTTTAGATATTCATCTGGCCGATGGCAATAGTTTTGAGATATTTAAGCAGATGGATGTTAAAACACCCATTATATTTACCACAGCCTATGACCAATATGCCATACAAGCGTTTGAGCAAAATAGCATTGGTTACCTACTTAAGCC